>Ga0214542_1000110_pt1 | contig 111144 bp, 34 predicted proteins | sample CNSS1metaG_FD_160096 | JGI IMG/M metagenome (GOLD analysis project Ga0214542, IMG submission 160096) | Root nodule microbial communities from cowpea collected in UCLA plant growth center, Los Angeles, California, USA - CNSS1 | ecosystem: Host-associated > Plants > Roots > Nodule | place: USA... | reverse complement strand
TTTCCTGCTTGAAAATGATTATGGCATAGTGCAGATTTCTCAAACACTAGAGTTCATTCTAGTACTTTAGTTGCTAAATTTTAACATATTAACACGTGAAAATGTCTTTTTGAGGTACCCATTTAGAATATAAACAGTACAAATAAATAATATAATTGTTAAATTATCTGTGTTGTGAACATTTGAAATACCCCCAAAACAGAAAATGATACACAAAAATAGAACTTTTGAAAATGATACGCACAACAAAATAAAACAAGTAGAAAAAGTTTTGAAAACGAAAGAAAGAAAAGGAAAACAGAAAGAATGGAGAGTGAAATTTGTTTCTTAATGTCTTTTTGTGTAGTGAACTTTTCGTGCTTTAGAGTATTTCGATATAAAAATCTTGAATTTAAAATATAGATATTGTAAGAAATTCTTATTGGAGTATTTTAATGTAATAAGATAAAAAAAATTAAAAATGTCTTACATCTCTCATTTATATCATTAATATTAATTTGACAAAAATCCACATATATCACCAATATATTTTTAAAGGAATGTGATTAAATTAGCTTTTAAAATCTATTTTATACACATTAAATAATTACGTCAACTTAATCCTAAAAAAAACAATATTTTGTTTTAAATATACTTAATCAGAAGATAGGTTAAACTTTATTTTACTGTAGTTAGAACTGGATGCGATGCGAAAATATGGAAGTAAAAAAAATTCATATCACGGGTATCCGCGAATAACATCCGTAATGAGTAGGAAATGAATATTCATGGATGACGAGTACGGTTAATTTTTATATCTTAACGGGACGGATACATAGTATTCGTACCCGTAGATATCCATACTCGCTATAATCTAATTTAAATTAAAAAAAAAATAATTAAAACATTAATACATCAATTTTGGATGTGTTATTTTTTATAAATTGATTTAAAAAAATCTTCATTTTTTTGTAAGTTGTTATTCAACACTGTTTAAATAAATTATTTGTATTTTGTTCGAAATTTATGAATGTTATGGATTATATTTTTATTTGAATTTATAGTTAAAACATGTTATCAAATATTAAATTTTTTCTTTATAAATATGTGGATATCCGCATAATGAATTTCGACACAAATATGGATACAGAGCAGATATTTTTCCAACGGGTAAGATACAAGGGATTACTACCCATATCCTATCACACTGTTGACATATGTGCACCAAATTTAAAGACAAAATTAACACACTAATTTAAAATTGATATATCTTAACATTGTCATTTGAGTATTTAACGGCCAATTATTTAGATTTTAATTTTTCATTCCCATCGGTAAATGTGGTCCCCTCCCAACCCTAACTTTATGTATTAACACAGAGTAAGGACCACAATTTATACCCTTAGACATAAATGTTATAAATTCAAAGAAAAATGAACCATAACTTTTTCTATTAACATATGAATAAGGACCACACTTTGAACTTAGCAATAATGTTGCATATATTTCAATAAAAATGGACCCTCTCAGTGGTCACCATGAATGAATGATGTAAGCCATAAATTTTGCCAACAAAAACATTAGTTAGAATCATGTAAAAAATCCAATACCTTGTTGGTTGTCATTGATGAATCCTTTTTTAAATAAACTAAATTTCAATGTCATTTTTCTTAAATGTTTACATCAAATATTTGAAAATTATACTAACTAGTTGGCGTATTTAATGAAAAAAGAAGACCAAGAAATTATCAGTTTGAATAACACAAAATTAGATAAGTAAACCCTAAACTCACGAATTAGTTGATGGAAAAATATTTATCTCTCAATCATTTTTCTTTGGTAAGTTTACGTCTCTAGTATAGTTGCATTAAAAACTTGAAAGAGTTTTATCATTCATGATATAAAGACGAATAGAGATATGGTTCAGTTTTGTTTATCATTATTAATTGCTTTTGTTTGGAGTTATCAGAACGTAGGCATGTTAGGTTTTGCCAGCTGGAAATAATTTTATTTGAGAAATTTATAATAATTATAGAGGAATCTCTGTATTTTAGGATTAAATATGTATTTTTTCTTACTTTTCAGTAAATTTTAAAATCAGTTAATTTTGAAATTTTGGATCAATTTAATCATTCATATTTTAAAATACGTGGATTTAATTTTTTTAATCAATTTTTTTAAGTTTATTTGACATTTCAAACGTGTTTTATAATAGTATTTGACTTAATATTAAAACAAAAATGTGTCAAATAATATAAACAACTCAAATAGAATCCTGAAATGCATAATAAATTTAACAAAATTTGATTAAAAGAATTAAATCCACGTATTTCGAAAGATGAAGGACTAAATTGATCCAAAATTTCAAAATAAACTAATTTCAAAATTTACTGAAAGTTAAAAGACCAAAAACATATTTAACCATCCTTTTTATTTATACTTTTTCACATAAACATGAAGAAGTTATTATATTTTACATATTACTTTACATTATGTTTAAAGATGCCAAGAACATATGAAAATGATAAATATTCCCTATGGTTTCAATTTTGTCTTTGTTTTAAAATCCTCATAATGAAAAAAAAATATATACTATTTATTATTTATTGTTTTTTTTTTGTACCTGGTAAAGATAAATTAGCTGGATTCATATGCAGCCCCTTGGTTTCACTATGTTGTGGTGGTACACGAAGCCCCTTGATTTGCAGCCTCTGTTTGGTTTTCCTTTTAAAATTTATTATTCGTTATCGTTATTATGTATTTATTAAATTCAACAACTAAAACATCTAAACGCATGGAAGAAATTACAGACAAAAAATAAAAAATAAAAAATAAGCCATGCTTTGCACGCATATCGCAAGATCAGGAAAAAATTAGTGACCATTCTCACGAGGGATAGCCCCCAAAAGAAAGAAAACCCTCTTGAATATGTAGTATTTTTAAATAATTAAACATCAAATAATAAATATGTTTTTCTATTTCCATGTTTTTCTATCATCATTATAAGAATATGATTAAAATAAATAAATATGTGAATACTATTTAGACATCTCCTGCATCTTCTTATCTTATCTCCATGAAGATTAATAGATTCCGATTAAATTATAATACAACGAAAATAGCTGAAATTATAGGATATAATCAAATAATCATTTTTTTGTGTGGATATAAAATCACCTTATTTATGGAGCTAAAAGCTTTAACATAAGAGTTAATCGTTCTTGTCTTTAAATATATAATAGTATCTAATGTAAAACAAATCACTATAATATCTATGTTGACGTTGTACATACCTTAAAAAAATTATTAAGAATTTTCATACTATATATATTAATATGTATTTGAATGGTCCAAATCAAATTTATTCCATATATTAAGAGTATAATTTATTATTATCAATAGATCCAATGGAAACCCCATTTGTATTATAAGCTCTCCTTGTCGTTTGCTTTAACGTAACTCTTTCGAAAGTACATTAACAATTACAACAACTAACTACGTAAGAACATGCTATGTTTCCGAAATATGTTGAGTAGGATTTGACCTTTTTGATTTTGAGTATCAAAATTTTTTAGATAAAGATAAAACCTATTTAGTGATTTATCGAAGGAGTTACTCTATGATCAGTAACTGAAAGATACTTTTAATATTCTAAAAGATAAAAGCATATAGTTGAAAGTGATGTAATGCTTGAAAGAATAATCTTAACACTTTTATTTTAGTAACCTCTATCAGGAAATAAAGTAATAAAAAAAAATTTCTCTTGGCTATTTAAAAATGCAAACGGATGAAAAAAAAAATCAGAGTTTAAAATTAATATACACGTCAATATGCAATAGAAACATTATTATTATTATAGTATTATTATTAATAATTGAAAGAAATGCATTTCGTAACTTATCTTGTAAGAATCGGAAGAAAAATAGTCAAAAGAAAATTGCGGATACCACAAAAGTAATATTTCCTTTATTGGTAGTATAGACTGCATAAAAATCTTAACTTCTTATTCAACAAAAATAATTTGAAACACATAATCTACTGTGTGGTTTTAATACGACAAAATGCAAAAATGTTTCTTGCATAATTTTGTGATTGAAAATTAAAAAAATGTTTGACTTATGTTTTTATATTTAATTGCATAATTCTGCAATATATTTTATTCGTCGCATTATTTTAGAATATATAAAACTCACATGATAACAAAAGAGGAAAAGTAACGTATGTTAAGGGTTGAAGAGACGTGAACAATTTGAGCATTGTCAAAGAACCAGCCTCAACAATATTTATGTTCTTGCGATATAGGTACAAATAATGTTTTTTTAATTTATTTTATTTTATCTACGAATATTTCTCACGGATTCTTTCACTACACAGTGAATTTTAATTCCGTCTCAAACACACTAATGTTTAACATTGTGTTATATTTTCTCTATTTGTAAATATAAGGTGTTTTTTTCTAAAAAGAAAATCATAATATTTTTTCCTAATTTTCTTCGAGATTTATAACAAGTTGAAATTTCAAAAGAAAAATAGAATAATTTGAAAATGACTGACAGAGAAAAATAACTTGGGAAGAAAAAACAACTTGTATATTCTACTTTACTTTTACGAAAACAAAAGAGAGAGTTGACTTTAACACTGTAAAAAAATATTTGTCGATAATCATCAAATATCATTAATAAATTAAAATTATACACAATTTACCGATAAATTTATTAATAATTCTTTTAAAAAAATTATTACTAATGAATTTAAAAATATTAAATTATTAACAAATTTTATCACAACATATTTCAATGATACAAATTTTAATTTGTTAACGAATATTTACGACAAATTTAACTTTCGGAAGGTAATTTGTATTTTAAAATTTATCAGTAAAATTTATTATAAATTTTATTTTGTTGATGAATTTTTATGATGTATAAATATAATACATGTATCAAATACTGCACATATTTGATATATGTTAATTTTGAAAATAATATAATACAGTATGTAATATATATATATTAAAAAATATATTAAATTTTTTTAAATCATAATAATTATATGATTATTATTGTGTGAATCAAAATTAAAATTATATCTATTAAACATTGTTAAAATTCTTTTATAAATTATTATGATCTATAGATAAAATACGTTATTATTAAATTAATATTAATAAAATATCATAAAATATTTGATACTTGTCTAATACAAATACGTAATTCACTTTGAATTATCTGTGTATAAAAAAACAGATAATTTCAAAATAAAGAAAAGAAGATAACTTAAAAAAAAAAAAAAACTCTTCTGTAATTGCAATAGCATATCATAATATATCATGATAATGTATCGACAAAAGAAGAAGAAGAATTTAACAGTGTCATGGGAAGAAAGAAAACGCATTAAGGCACGTACTAAAATATTCTGTAGTATAAATTGACTACAAATAGTATTTTTTTAACATAACTTTATTTTATCAAATCGCTAAGAACTAATTATCTCAATAAATTATTATTTTTTAGCATGCATTATACAAAACATGTCCTTACTTAAATTAAGATTTTAAACATAACTTAAATTTAATTAATTAATTTTTTATAAAATTCATACAATTGTGTGCTAGAAAATGTATTTTATTGTTTTTGAACATCACATTGTTTAAACAGCAATCATTACTTTTTCATTTACGGTAAATGTTAAAATACAAATGCATATCGCTTATTTAAGGTCAAATAATTACTAGTTAACTTCTAATTTTAGCCATATGTATAATTATACATATAATGAAAATTGTTCTTATCATACGCATATTTTTAAAAACTTTAATTTAGTAATTTTTATTTTTTATACATTATTTTCATTTTAAATTAAAAAATATTTTTAATAAACTATTTTTTTTTGATGTTATTTTTCCATTCAAGTCTTTATACACAATAAATTAATTATACTCATTTTGTTGTTGAACCGTATTAGATCAGTTACCTTTTCAAAGTAATTTAATCACTTATTACATTTTTTCCTTAAAAAACATAATATTTCCATTTTTTTTAATACTAAACTTATTTATTTATTGTTGGAAGCTCTATGACTATGAACAGTTCCATCTTTGGGTGTGGAAGACAATGAATAGAGAAAGCAAATCATAGTGATGCCAAAGTAATTATTTCTACCGTTTTGCTGATAAAAAATAAATAAAAATTATTTCTACAGTCAACGCGAATGGCTGCGAATCAAAAATCAAAGTCATGGTGTTTACATCAATCTTCTCATGTTTGAAGCTGACATTATTTCAAATTGTTAGAAGAAAAACACGAAAGCTACTGCTATAGTACCTTCCACTTCCATACAAAATAAATAAACCTTTCTTCTAAATTTCAGAGAATAAAACCATCACTAATTTTAATGATTAAAAATAATTAATTATATGAATTTAGATATTAATTTATAAATTATAAATTTTTTTAATTAAAAATAATTTTTATTATGAATAAAATATTACAATCATTGAAAATTCTCATATTACATGAAAATTTTCATGTAAATTTGTTAAAAAAATTTACAAGAAAATACTTTTTCCTGTTATTTTTTTTTTAAATTTTAATTGATAGATAATTTTTTCGTGAATAATTATTTTCTACAAAATTATAAAATTCGCAAATATTTTTTACAAAATTTGTTGCGAAAAATGTTTTATACAAAATATTTTACAAAAAAATTGACAGCATTGTCCTGCAAATTTTTTTTCACAACAAAAATTATAAATATTTTCTATAAAAAAAATTTAAAACAAAATTGACATGTGATTTTTTTAATAGTAAATTTTTTAGAAGTCTTAACTATAAATAAAATAATTTTATAGTATACAAATTAATACAAATCTCTCCTTTCAAATTTGATTTCGTAAAATTGAATTAGACTAAAAAAAATTCACAAATAACGTCATATCAAAGTCTTCACTTAGAATATAAATTAACTTAATCTATAAAAGTGAAAAAAGTAAATAATACTCAAGTCAGAATAATAGATTATGGTATGCTTCACAAAAGTCAATAAAAGTATTCTATAAAATATTTTCATATGGTCTTTATTGAATTATTTTATTAATGAAAAATGATGCTAGGTTATTTAATGTATTTAGTTTTTTTTTTTTTATCTAATGGATCATTATCTAATTATAATGTTTGGTGTGTTTAATAAAGATTATTTAGCGAGTATGTATTTTTTAAAGTATTAGCATTTCTTGTGATTAGTATTAAATTATTGTTATTTCACAGATCTTTTGTTTTTTTATACATGCAGGAATGTAACCGATTAAAAATGTGAGAGATTATTACATGTTTGTAATGTATTTTACGTGTTAAATATGTTTTTAGTTTTTAAATTTTAATGTGAAATATATTTTTTTTAATCAAAATTTTGATTTTTAAAGTTTAAAAATGAGTAAATAATTATTTTAACTTAATTATGTAAATTTTTTGACGTTATTTCATGTTTATATTTGTGAATTGTTTATATAATTTATTATTGAAGCGATAACATATTAACATTTGAGTTTACACTGCTTAATATTGTTTAATATTGTGTTTGCTTCCATGAATGTCCTGTATAAGCCAATAAGAGAGTAAATAACTGACTTTTACGTTTGATTTGACCGAGTTATGAAGATGAATTTATATTAAAAAATAATGATTTCATTGTTTTAGTTCCTATTATCATATGATAAGTTTATAAACAAAAAACATGACCGTTTATTGAGATTAAAATATGATTTGAAACAAGTACTATTTATATATATTTTTAAATAAAATCAGAAAAGAAAAAAGTCCATGCTCTCATTCATTAAACTATTTTCACTCTCGAGTAAAAAACTAATGATTTCTTAAGCGAATACAATTTAGCTAATACAAAACACGACCTTCACATTCATCCAACCATTAGCTGTCAAATTTTTTGTTCTTTTTTCCCTAACATTATACATTTAATAAATTTTTTAATAATAAATAATAATTAAAAAGTGGTGTAATGATACATAAATAAATTTTCAATGAATTTATTAGTCATAAATGACAATTCGTGAATTGTTATCCGTCTTTTCATGCAAACAATTAGTTATAAATGACACTTAGGGACACGTTATCAGTTTTTTTTTGTACAACAATATCAATTAAATAAATGTATAAACAAACAATACTTCTCTTAAAATCTAACTTTTACATTTAAAAAATAAAAAAATTATATTATATAAAAGAATAAATTCTATATTTCTATATTGAAGAACCAAAAAATAATCTTATAAAATTAAAGGATTGAAGTTATTATTTACCACTAGAGAAATTAAATACATATTTAAAACTTAAAGGAGTTTACTTTTTTGACTACTGAAATTTTATCTTAACTTTTAAGGACTCACACATCACACGTGATTGCGCAATGGAAGGTGGAACATGCCCACACGGCGCAAATTAGTCGAAAACATTCTAATTTTATTTTTCATTGTTTTCTTCATCCCTTTTCATTATTTATTTATATAAATTTATTATTTTTCTTTTATAGTTGTTTTGTTCAGAAATACAGCTAATGTGACGGTACCGTGGCCGTTGTAAACAACGAGTCTCGGGCCTCGCATGGCCCTATAAAACCCGGACCTCTCGTTCGAGCTCCGTTTTCCCTAACTGAAACGGTCCCAAATTTTCTCTGCCAGCGAGGCAGAGAGAGAAACTTAGAGCGAACAGAACAACACATATTCTTCTTCCACCGTCCGGTTAGCGTTAGCGTCGCCGTCGTTCTCTTCTGAGGAGGTTTCTCCGATTTGTTTTTCCGAAATGGTGGATCCGTATGTTCTTGGCTGGATTCTGTGTTCCGTTCTGAGTCTCTTCGCGCTCTACAGCCTCGCCTTCGGCGGAGAGAGCCGGCGTCGCGCTTCTCTGCCGAAGCCGGTGAACAGAATCGAGTTATCGGAAACCGTGACCACCTCCACTAGTGAATGCAGATCGGATAAACGCGATGGCGACGCTGACGTCATTATTGTCGGAGCTGGTGTAGCCGGCGCAGCTCTGGCGCACACTCTCGGAAAGGTAGATGTTGTTGATCCGTTACTCTTGCATGTACTATTTGGACATGTATCTGGACATGTTGTTGATTAATAACGAATATGCATACAGATACGACATGTATTATCTGGACAAATTATTTGTTATTGTTTTTCTTGGTGTTTTTTAAAATTTTGTATTTATTTGAGAAGACAGAACCTGTTTCACCAAGTTGGGGAGTTTTTGAGTTTTTCTTTGCTAAGCATCAGAAGGACGAAGATATAACGTTTTCTAATTTAGAACAGATAAGATGTTTTGTGGTTTATTATTTTTTTTTGGAAATAATATATCAGAGGACACATTCAAAATTGATGTGGAATTTTATCTCGTTAATATCTATGCGTAATAGTGCGTAGTTCCATGTTGTAGTTATAGTTGGAGAACTTTGAAATCAATACTTCTATATAAAATATTTATCTTTATATATTAATTAATTTATTGACCTGTTTCTAGAATTTGAAATCTCACATTGAGTGTGTATTAATTATGCATGTTTGATTATTTTTTTTTTTCAAAATATGAGATCATACATTTTCTTCTGTTATTGTGTTAGCTCACTTTTGAGGATCCCGATCTATGATTTCTGTTGTTATTTTATGTGTTTTGGATATAAAAATGAGGTTAGGCCAGCAGATCACGGTTTAAGGGAATTTCTACTATTGATGATCCTGTTGGGCACCCTTTTCGTGTCTGGCTTGGTTGTTATCCTCATACCTTTTAAGTATACAGTATGCCAAGACCACTGGAAATTTGAACTTCGTATGGGTAATTTGTATTGTGTGTTGTGTTGTTTATCAGTGAGATTCTGGACATACAGATAGATATGGGTATTGACTACAGAAATATTATTTTATAGGATGGGCGTCGAGTACACGTGATTGAAAGAGATCTGAGTGAGCCTGACCGTATTGTTGGAGAGTTGCTACAACCAGGTGGCTATCTCAAATTGGTTGAGCTGGGGCTTGAAGGTAATCTAAGTATTAATTTTATACATGCCGTTTATTGCTCTAGAATTTTTCTGAGGTTTTTTGTGCTGTGTTTAATTGCAGACTGTGTAGACAAAATTGATGCTCAGCAAGTATTTGGCTATGCCCTTTTCAAGGATGGGAAACATACTCGTCTCTCTTACCCCTTAGAGAAGTTTCACTCAGATGTCTCTGGCAGGAGCTTTCACAATGGTCGCTTTATTCAGAGGATGCGGGAAAAGGCTTCCACCCTTCCCAAGTATTCATTTCTTCCTTTCTCGATTATACTTTATACCATATGCTTCTATATCCTTCCTTTAATACTTCTTTTTCTAATATATTAAAAAAGATTAGAATCTTGTGGTTCCTATAGTGTTATCTAATCATGTTATATGAATCAGTAATTATATCAGAACAGAACTCAGAAATGATATGTGAACTAAAATGTGATTTTTGTTATTCAATTGAGGTACAGGTATTTACATGGTGTTTTTCTTTTTAAATGTTCTGCAGCGTGCGATTAGAGCAAGGAACAGTGACTTCCCTAGTTGAAGAGAAAGGGACAATTAAAGGTGTGCAATATAAGAACAAAGATGGTCAGGAATTGACAACATTTGCACCTCTTACCATTGTTTGTGATGGCTGCTTCTCAAACTTACGCCGTTCTCTCTGTAATCCTAAGGTGTGAATGCCTTTCGCCTTAATTCTAATATCAAATTCATCAGCTTCCTATAAACTCACCAAGTAAGAGGGAAATACGCAGAATTCTGAATTACTAATAGGAAAAAAAATACTTTGACACGTTTTTACATTTGACACATTATTTCTCATTACAAAAAACAAGTCAAATGAGTGTAAGGATGTCAAACTACCATTGTCCTTACTAATATTTTATAATGCTGTATTTGCAGGTGGATGTTCCCTCTTGTTTTGTTGGTTTACTTTTAGAGAACTGCGAGCTTCCATGCGCAAATCATGGCCACGTTATACTGGGAGACCCTTCACCCATTCTATTCTATCGTATAAGTAGTACAGAGATTCGGTGTCTGGTCGATGTACCTGGTAAGAAGGTTCCTTCTATTTCAAACGGTGAAATGGAAAAGTATTTGAAGACAACAGTAGCTCCACAGGTACTGTTTAAATTGTGTTTTATTCTTTGAATGTATGTGATTAACTTTTCACTGTGTAGAATCTTGTTAACTTTTAATTTTACTGGTCTGTTTTTGACGATGAAGTGACAAACTGTTGCAGATTCCCCCTGAACTTTATGATGCCTTCATAGCTGCTGTGGACAAGGGCAACATAAGGACAATGCCAAACAGAAGCATGCCGGCAGATCCTCTTCCTACACCTGGAGCCCTTCTGATGGGAGATGCATTCAACATGCGGCATCCACTAACAGGAGGCGGAATGACTGTCGCATTGTCTGATATTGTTGTGCTGAGAAATCTTCTAAGGCCCTTGCCTGACCTCAATGATGCACCCACACTCTGCAAGTACCTCGAATCCTTTTATACCTTGCGTAAGGTAATCTTAGCATTACCCAAACTCATCGAAATATTAGTCATTAGTATTTGTTAGTCAAAAAATTGAATCCACTATCTCTCCTATCTTTCTTTTCAAACTAACCTTATAACAATTAAGTGATTGCGGGAGAGTTAAACTCAATCTCTTCTACTCTTAGCAAACATAACTTATCTTCTTCTAACTTTACCACTAAGCCAATCTTATATTTCCATTTATAAATCTGATGTTTACTTTTTAATTTGCAGCCTGTGGCATCCACCATAAATACATTGGCAGGTGCGCTTTACAAAGTTTTTTGTGCATCCCCTGATCAGGCAAGGAAGGAAATGCGGCAAGCTTGCTTTGATTATCTAAGCCTTGGAGGCCTATTCTCGGAAGGACCAGTTTCTTTACTTTCTGGATTAAACCCTCGTCCTTTGAGTTTGGTTCTCCATTTCTTTGCTGTTGCAATATATGGTGTTGGCCGTTTATTGTTACCGTTTCCTTCACCTAAGAGAATATGGATTGGGGCCCGACTAATCTCTGTAAGTTTTAAAAGCTACTTTACACGCCCTTTAACGCATTCTCTACTATTAAAATTTCAAGAAAAAAATTACAAAATTGTGGGTGAATTCTACTACTGAATTTGTAATTTTCTGAAATTTTGTTTTGTTAGGGTGCATCTGGAATCATCTTCCCCATAATTAAGGCTGAAGGGATTCGGCAAATGTTTTTCCCTGCGACTGTTCCAGCTTATTACAGAGCTCCCCCGGTTGGACAATAGAGAATATGTTTTTGATGCATCAAAGAAAATCAAGGTGCTCTCTAGATGAACAAGTTAGCTTTCTTTATCTTCCATTTTTTCGGAATATGAGGGAAGGTTGAAGTTCGTTCCTAGTTCTTTAAGCATTTTGGTTTCTTCCGTGTGTATTCTTTGTAGTCTGTTGTTACTCATACACTGTTTAAGTGCATGTATGATATCTCTTTTTCCCTTTCCACGGCACTTAGAAATTAAATCCTTCATTCATCTTCAACTAAAACCATCCAAACTGTTTTTTAAAGAAAATGATTTTAATTATAATCTTCATTCTGATATCATCATTTACATTTAAATCTAAATACATTTAAATATGTATTTGGTCTCTAACATTTTCAAGAATTTTATATCGTTCATACATGACAAACTTTTTCTTAACTTTTAGTGCTTGAAATATTTATAGATTTTACATATTTTTTCAAAAATAATATTTATTCATATTTTATCTTTTCTATTATGTTAATTTTTAAGTAATTTTTAAATATTTTTAGACGTTTCTTTTGGTATATAATTTTTTTATTATAATAACTTATTATCTTTTTTTTTCTTATGATAATATAATGACGAATGTAGAAGCCAGATAAAACAATTGAGCAGCAAAGTAAAGAAATATTTTTAGTGTTATTAAATTCTAAAAAATTTTATATCATCCATGCATAACTTCAATCTGTTTGGTTGGTTTGGTTGGTATTGATGGTGACATACTGTTTAGCTGAGTTGTGATTGGTCTAACTAGAGGGCGAAACACGTTATGCTTAAATTTATATAATTGGTGTATATTTTTTCTTCTAATCTTACCGAAGATAAAAGAGTAATCACGCCTATAAACAAACGTAGGAATCCGTGTTTTAATGACTTATTGGCAAACTTATTAATTTGTCCTAAATAATCAAATTCAGATACTTGTAGTATAGTTATTTAATATAAATATAAATACAACAAGAGATTTCTAGAATTTAGAACCTAAAATACATGTATAACGTTGATTTAAATAATAAAAGATAAATATAATGAAAATAGATATATAGTTAAAAAGTAATGACAAAGGTAGATTAATTCAAATAAATAAAAAGATATTGTATTACTAAAGGAAGATATTCTTTTTTGACAATTTATTAGTTTTTTACTTATTCTGATTTAAATGTTGTGTTTTAGTTAAAATTATATAACCAAGGTTTGATGAGTCTACTATTGTATCCAAATCCAAAACAAACATTAAACATAATTTTATATTCTCAATGTAGTTTCAATGTTTTTGTATTTTTTCCGGTAATTTGATGGATCTTAAACTCTAAATTTATAATATTTGGTTCAAACTTTTCGCCTTACAATCTCTACTTAGTGTTTCTGGGTTAAATGTACAATAATTTTGATTTAGAATTTTAAATATACATGCATACATATTTGTTCCTTTTAATGTTGCTCGGTACACTTAAGCTTATTTGCAAGCAAAGTTTGTTCAACTGAGCTTAACCATCAGCTGAACAAATCTATACTTTTTTTTAAGCTAATATATTTATGATTTTATATAATCTTGTTAAATAAAATTACAAGAAAAGTAAATCTTATTAGAAAAAGAACTCTTAATAAAAAACCTAATATAGATAATTTAACAGAATGATAAGTCATTCAATATTACGGTTAAAACTATATAACATTTATATGTTGCAAAATTTGTTTTTTTTCTGAACCACAGAAGTCATAAAATTTTATACAACTTTTAATTCTTTGTTTTTTTTTTCATATAAAAAATTGAAATTTGTATATCTAAATGCAACTTCCCTTTATTTATTTTAAATTGTTAAAGTTAAATTTGAAAAAATGATTTTCAGTATTTGTTTTTTTGTTTTCATTTCAGATATAGATTTACACCCAAAATAAAAATGAAATTTTTGAAAATATCTCTGTGAATACTTTACATTCGTTTTTGGACCAACCAACTTAAATTATGTCATGTTGTACACATTCTTCCGCGTATATAACTATGGACTTATTTGCTATAAAGGTGGAAGAGAACCAAGATAAATATTATATATATATATATATATATATATATATATATATTTAATTTCTTCTAAATATTCTGACATGTTTGTTGAGTATTTATGTCACGTTTGTGAGAGACTTGAAGTAAGCACAATAAACTTATTATTATCACCTATAATGTAGTAGACATACCTTTATAAAACATCTCTTATACATTTATTTCAAGATACATACTTTATCTTATAACGTTCTTTGATATATATATTAATAAAAATGTTTGCGAAGCCTTGAACAAATTTGCAGCAGAATTTGTCCCAGAAGTCCCAACAGTGTTCAGTAAATGAATAGATTGGGTAAAAAATAATTTAAAAGATTTTAAAGCGGCCATTGACAGCTGATTGCAATGCTTATCAATTAAATATGTCCCTTGACAATCAATTTCACAGAAAAAAAAATTCAATTCATTTTACAATAAAACAGATCAACACCATCATTATTTATTTATGATGCGATAGTTACCAAAAATTTACCAGCAGAATCATAATTTAACTGGATGATAATTCTATTTAAAGAGTTGTTTTGCAGAGTTGGAAAGTTACGGATTCTAGTTCTTCATTTCCTTTTGTATGGTTTCATATGAACAAATTACTTCTTTGAACTTAGCATCAGAAGCCTCTAGCATATTTTCACATCCAAGAATCAATAATGCCATGGTTGGAATTAACAAGATCCTGTTGTTAATGACTAGTAAAAGCATACCTCTATTATGCTGTTCTGATCGGATGCTACTGCATCATCTTGGTTCTGAATGCTGTTTATGAAAGAGAAAAGATAAATTTTATAAAATGAAACTAAGACGTAATAGAGCACAATATATATAACAGAATAAGGAAATTATGTTAAGATGTGTAAAACTAGGGTAAAAGTTAAACTCTTCTAGAAAACTCACCCCTCTTCACATCCTCCATGTATTCCTTTCGCATTCGGTTAAAGTAGCTGTTTGACTCTTCTACATCTCCCATGTACTCCTTTCGCGTTCGTTTGAAGTACCTCTTCGACTCTTCTACATCTCCCATCTGATTTTAAAAGGCAATTTAACTATAATAATTATAAAACAAGAACAAAACAAGAACGGAAGGAATTGATACCACCAGAGAAATAAATAGCGTATGCAGAGACACATCCAATGACAATTTCTGTTATGCCAAATTTGATGACTTTTACTATTTTCAGAATCACAGAACCATGATTTATGACATTTTAAAAGCGACCATACATAAAAATTAGACTCTACTAGAAAACTCACCACCCTCTTCACATCCTCCTCGTACTCTTTTGGAAGTCGTTTATAGTTCCTCTGCGCTTCTTTTTCAAATGATCGAAAATAACTGTGAATCATTAGTCTCGATCAAACCTGGACAGCAACAAAGAGTTGAGCTATAACATGAACCATAGGTTTCACTATGATTCACGTATTAGGACGACAGAAGAGGAGAAGAGGAGATTAATCGGAGAAATACAATACCAATTAGACCTGAATTTAATATCATAAAGTAATGATATCACTCTCAATCCAATAATGAATTTATGGATTTTCATCTTAATATATCATTCTAATTTTCCATGATACTTAGACTCATACTTAAATTATTAACATCATTGTATAACATCCTAATTTCTCATTAAACTTAAATTCATACTTAGATTACTAATATCATGTGTATCTCTAGTTTACAGTTCGGACACAAAAAACATATGTTCATAGAATAATAACATTACTAAAAAAGATCTGCCACCCAAAATCAAAGAAATTCAGGTGAATGACTCATTGGATCAACTTCTTCGCACGATGCCAAAGGCAAAATCACGGAAACAGAAAATTATTTCACAATATCACAGTTCCTTCCACTTTCTTTGTAATCGTAATCGAGTTTTATCACCCACTTAACTATTGGTTAGAATGATAAGCAGGAGGTACACCGGAACATATAATAATTTCACCAAAAACAAGGTTCGTGTGAGAATGACACCAAGTACATTTGAGAGTAACACTAAGATTATTATTTTGTGGATCAAAAAATAATAAAAATATATTAATGAAAGTTTCACCTAATCTTTGACAAAAGTTTGAATGAAAATTAACATATATTACACATCATCGAAGTGAAGTTTCAACTGTAATTGAAAAACAGTGGTAACAGCAGTTAAGGAACTGCATGTAAATTTTTCTAAAAAAAAAGGAAGATGCATACGATTCGAAGAACTATTTGAAAAGGAAACAAGCGAAGTAATGCGGGGAACTAACGGAGAAGGCAGTGGCGGTGGCTCCGGCGGCGCCGAGTAATCCGAAGAGGAACACTCCTATTAGCTTGATATCTTCGGCTTTCTTTTGGTTCCAATTGCTTTCGTTTTCGTCTTTGTTCATCTCTGAATCAAACTCAACAATATCTATTCAACAATTCCAATCACCAATCACCGTTCTTCTCTCTCAGCAGCTATTGCCATCTTTTCATCCTCCTCCTTCTCCGGTTTCTGTTCATCTTACCCACCGGAATAGGTCAAATCAGTTATTTTTAGCGGTAACAACTTAAAAATAATATGTTAATTATATTTATTTTATTTTTAACTTAATTTTAATATATATTATTATTTACTATAACAAAACATAATAATAAAATAATTATTATTATAAAAATAAATAAAAATAAACAGATAATATTTTATTTATTTTGTTTTTTATTATAAAAAAATATAAATAAAGTTGTTTTTTCTTTTCTGGTCTGGTACTAAAACCTTCAGAAATATATGATAAGAAGAGTAAGAGATTTTCGAAAACACAAATATAAACTTTTACTTTTTGTACCCCACATAAAATGAAAATAGTCCACTTGCCAAAGAATGGTTACTTCCACCCCTCTTATCTCTCTACCAGGTTTTAAGTCCTCCCTTCAATTTCTTATAATTTTATTCACAAATTCTTTTAATTTTACAACAGTTTTTTAAATTAAACTCATTTAATCTTTATTCATACTGTCAACAGCAAAATGAATTTCTTTTAACTGGTTTATAATTTTTAATGTAGGCAACCTTTTATCATTTTTTTTCACTTAGTAATTACTTTTTGTTTGTATTTTTACCATTTTCTCGTCCAAACTCAATTAACTTTATTTTATTAATTTTATTATGTATAAAATTAATTTTATATATATATATATATATATATATATATTTGTTACACACATCTTTCATAATTTTAATATAAAATTTTAGTAATATCTTTCTACTTATATCCATTCCAATAATGTATACCAATAATAAAGGAAATTATGTTTGTTGTTACATTATTTATTGACACAATTTCTTATTATATTATTTATCTATATAGATTTTTATTTTTTCTCCTTTTTAAACATAATTAACTTTATTTTTTTTTTGAAATAAAATCATAAAAATGAATAAAATGATTTATTTTAATACACCTATTTTATTTTTAACAGTTTTTTTTTCCATATTGTTATTTTATGTACAATTACTTTTATATTTACAGAATTAATTGTCTTTTCTGAAAAAAATCGTCATTGTTCTTAATCTTCCACAAACTTAACGTTTTCATCGTCACATTCTTACAAAATAATAATTATATTTAGTTGTAACATTGTTATTGAAGAGCCTTTTAAGAATCAAGGAATCAACAACCCTCACAGCTGCAATAAAGCTTTCATTAGTCAAACTCTCATCAATCTTTGATTTTATAGCACTGAAGCAATATTTATTTTTTATTACTACGATTGGACTTTAACAAACATATAATTGACAGACACATGACAGAATCCTTCAAAAATATCCACAAAATTTTCATTCTATAAGGAAACATGCTTCTAGAGAATGTCTAAGCTTTTGTATGTCTTTATTAGTGTGATTAAGTTATTGATATTTATTATTATAAAATTGACTACATCTAAATTGACCGGTCGGTCACCCATCCAGTTGGTACTGACCGATCAATTTAGATGTAGAATTCCAAATGGTTGTGGTGACCGTCAAGTCTCCTTCGAGATCATACAATCCATATTGTATAGTTGATAATGTTTTAAAATATTCCATTTGTCATACGTTTATTTAATGGTTGTATTTTGGCACTTTTCATTTTACTTGGTATAAATGAAATTTCCCAAGTCTTTGATTGTATTTTGTGGCCTAAACCACTAGGTGGAAATATTTTGGTTAGTTTAGACTTGCTCTTTTATATGCCACTAAATAATGAAGTAATCATGTATGACTCTTTCAAGTTATATATCATGTTATCATTGTTGTATTGTCATAGTCCTTTTATATGGTTGAAGGAGTATGTAATTCTATATTCAAAGTCATTAAATTTTTCTTTGTTTTAAATTTTATTTTCATATTTATTGTTTTACTTTAATAGATAACATATCAAATGGAAAATATTAGTTCTAAAAAATTAATACCAGAATAACAAAGACAAAAATGAAGACTAAATACTACAAATAAAAGATATATAATGACTATAGAACAAAGACATATAAAACGGTCTAAAAGAAGAAAAAATAGTAAAGTGAGGACAATCAACATTATTCAGATGACAAACAATTCTTCAAGAATGAGAGTGACATCTATTTGACAGTTGGCTTGATCCATAAATAATGTAAGTAATATTCAATCTCAATTAACATATCAAACCTTTCTTTCCTATACATATATATATTTTTTAAAATACTAATATACACACACATAAACACATATATTACCCTCAAACATTTCTCTTGTAATTTATTTATTTTTATTTAACATGATAGGTTATAATTTTACACCACAAAAGTTTGAAGGATGTAATGATAATAAGCAGGACCAAACAATTCAAATGTGAGTAACATGCAACATGGTTAATACACTCTTACCACCAAAATCAAACCTATGACATTTCAATACTTTATATATAGTGTGTAATGTAAAGATTTTTATAATCGAAAAGATTATTGTCAACATTACACCTTATATTATTTTAAATTCTTTATAATGTAAAGATTGTTTAATATGCTTACATTATTTCTAACTCTTTTTATATAAAAGTTTAAATTTTGTTTAAATATAATTAGTTTATTTTGAAAACATGATAGATTATGGTTTTGCACCACAAAAGTTTGAAAGATATAATAATAGTAAAGCATGACCAAGTAATACACATGTCACTAACATGTCACTAACACCGAAAGTGCACTTTTATTTTAATTTAGGTTATTTTAATAATTTACATCTACTTCATGTAAAAAAAAATACACTAAATTTTAGTTAATTTGTTGTAATTTTTTATATGCAAAAAAAATTATTTTCTTTTAAGTATAATTTATTACTTTTAACCATTTATAATACAATTTTATTTAGTTATTTAACATGACAATTGTTAATTGTATGTCACAAATATTTCAAGAAACAAATTCCAATGCATTAGGACAAAGTAATACACGTTTAAGAGTTATTGAACCTGCTTAATATATTTTTCTTACAATAATTAAGTTATGTTATAGTTTAATAATGTACTTTTACTTTTTCTTCAATTTATAATAATATACATCAAAAAATGTAGCAATGCAACATAGATTCCCACAAATATGCATGATAATGCTGAATAATTTTCAAATATTGTTCCAATGGTCAAATTTCAAATGCCTACTCCAACTATATATCGACATTGTCATGCACAATTGTTTATCATGAATCATATGATATGTGTTGCTATAGTGGAAAAATATTACTTCCACATGTTACTCCTCTAGATCGTTCATTTAAAAGTAAGTATTTTAAACAACATATATGCTTTCATTCACTTCACTCGGTATTCATATGGACAAAAATATAGTTGCATAAATAATTGTGGTATATAAAGTTTTCATGCTCAAGGTGCAATAAATCACAAGATAGTAGGATTTATCCAAATAACGGATCTAAACCTTATTTTTTTTATAGCTATACATTTATGACACTGAACATGAATTACAAAATAGGATGTTGGAAACTTCTTAACTTTATCAAACCATTGTTAATAACTTGCAACAAATACTACATTGATGTAGTCCTTTTGTGCATGTACTTATATAACTTGCTCAAAAACCAAATTTTAATGAATTTTATTTACTCATTAAAGAGTTTTTCCAATCAACAACAATACAATCTTCCAACTATATCTCAAGTAGCAACAATTATTATTATTGGAGACACATAATCAATGACACTTGGATGAAACATTAACGTTGTAAATCATGATAAAAATTTAATAAACATGCAAGAAATTGTCGAATATTATAACCCTTTATAATTTCCTCTATTATTTCCTTTTGACACATTGATTGAGACATTAACAACAAAAGTCATAATGGCCAAAGTATCTCATGTAGAGAATGCTATAATTACATGGTTCAGGTAAATTCTACCATAATCACCTATTTATCAACAATTTACTTATGAATGAAATTTTTTAAACATACATGCTTACTTCAATGTATATTCGTTTAAACAATCAATCTATAGTATTACAAATGAGAGTACTATTACAACAATATTTTGTACACAACTATGTCAAGCTTAAACTAGGGAGGTTACCTTGAATTCGTAATCATCAAAATAATATTCGTCCTGAAGTGTACCAAGGTTTGCTAGATGTTTTGCATAAAGTTCAAACTCATACAAATACTTAATGTAAGTAACATACAAAATCTATTACATCTAAATATATTAACACTCATAATGTCTTTGAAGATAATGTTGACAAGAAGATGATATAACAGTTATTGCTTACGATATTGGTAGTCATTGAGACTTGACACAACGTTAAGAAAATATGATAACTATTGTTCATGATGATAAACGAAATAATTTTATTACAGTGACATGTAATTTGTCTTAGAGTAAAATTTCTTCAAAACAACAAACTCCATGAGATCGTCTTAGCTAGTTCACAAGAATCTTTAGAAAAATTTGAGCAATTAAAGGAAGATGTCATTAATATAAAAGAGTCATTGAAAAAAGTTATAAGTTACATGTATGTCACTAAATTCCAGAAACTTGGTCTACCCCATATACATATGCTATTGATCTTACACAATAATAATAAATTAAGTGATTCAAAAGATTATGATAGCATTGTCAAGACAGAAATATCCAAAAAGGAAGAAGAACCACAATTTCATGATGTTGTACCAAAACATTTGATACATGATTTTTGTGAAACTCTTAATCCTAAATCATCATGTATGAAGCACAATCAATGCAAGAAGAGATTTCCCAAAAATTTCTTGAAAGAAACACGTCAAGGTAATGATTCATATCCTCAGTACAAAAGACGTTTCGATGAACCAATTTCTACAAATAGAAATCTAATTGTTGAAAACATATAGGTGGTTCCTTATAACCCTTGGTTACTCTTAAAATATGTCTGTCATATAAATGTTGAGGTACGTAACAAAATCAAAAGTTTTAAATATTTGTATAAGTATGTTTACAAATGTCCAAATTAAGTAATATTGGAGGTTCATAGAAGATTTACTACAAATGAGGTCATACAATATCTTGATGCTAGATGAAATTGTGCTCTAAAGACTTTATGAATATCTTGAGATGTATCATGTACTGAATGAATCCATATGTTGAAAGATTACAAATTCATTTACCAAATCAACATCAAATATGATTTTATAAGCATAAAAATATTAATGATATAGATAATAACAACTCTAAAACTGTACTCACACCATTCTTCGCCCTAAGTGGAAAAGAACCACAATCTAAAAGATTTTTGTATAGAGAAATTTCAGAGCATTAATGTTGTGATAACAAACAAAATGAATGTTACTAAAGAAGGTCAAACAAGAAAGTTATTGACGAATTTATAATGTATATCCTTCAAAAGGGATATAGTATAAATTCACCAATAACTTTCTTGCTTGGTTTTCTTTAGTACCATTCGTTTTTCTATTATTTCAACAATAATGTTATGAAATTTCTCAATACAAAAATCTTTTAGATTATGGGTCTCTTCCATTTAGGCAGAAAGATCATGTGAGCATGGTTTTGGAGTGGTTATCATCATTTAATGTGTCACTGATGTTTTGATGCTTATAAAATTGCACTTGATATTGATGTGAAAAGTAAATTTGTAGTGTTTTAACACATGGATTCATTCAATACATTGTAGATCTAAAGATATTCCATAAATCCTCTAAAGCACAAATTCATCTAACATCAAGATATTATTGGACTTCATCTATAATAAATTCTCTATGAACTTCCATTGTTACTCGATCTAAACCTTTGCGAACACACTTATACAAATATTTATACTTTTGATGTTGTTGCACACCTTAACATTTATATAACAACACATTTTAACATTAACGAAGGGTTATAAGGAACCACCCATATGTTGTCAACAATCACATTTATATTTATAGAAATTGGTTCATCAAAACATATTTTGTATTGAGTATATGAATCCTTGACACATTTTTTTTCAAGAAATTTTTGGAAAATCACTTTTTGCATTGGTTGTGTTTCATACATGGTGATTTAAGATTAAGAGTTTCACAAGGACCATGTATCAAATGTTTTAGTATAACTTCAAGAAATTGTGGTTCTTCTTCCTTTTTGGGTATTTATGCCTTGACAATGTTATCATAGTCTTTTGATTCACATAATTTATCATTATTGTCTAAGATCAATAACATATCTACATGGGATAGACCAAGTTTTTGAAATTTAGTGAAATACATGTAACTTATAAAATTTTCAATGACTCCATTAATTAATGACATATTCATTTAATTGCTCAATTTTTTTTAAAGGTTCTTGTGAGTAAGTCAAGATAGTCTTGTAGATTCTGTAATTTTAAAGGAATTTCATTCCAAGACAGATTGCATGTCAATGTAAGGAAAATATTTAGTTTATTGTCATGAGCAACAATTGTCATACCATCTTTAAAGTGGTGTGTCAAATATCGACGACTACCAATAAATGATGTTGGTAATATTATCTTTTTGCAAACATTATCCTCAAAGATATTAAAATATGAGTGTTAATATATTTAAATGTAATGAATTTTGTATGTTACTTACACTAAGTACCTATGTGAGTTTGACCTCCATGCAAAGAATCTTGTAAACCTTTGTACACTTCTACACGAGTATTATTTTGATGATTCTAAATCCATCACAATTTCTTTACCTCAATCTTGATGTAATTATCTACGACATATTGTTGTAATAGTCATCTCGCTTGTATTATTACATATTTGATCATTTGGATGAATCTACATTGAGGTAATCATGTATTTGTAATAATGTATTAAAAAAATGTACTCATAAGTAAATTGTTCAAAAATATGTCATCATGATAAAATTTACATGAGCGGTGTAACTATAATATTTTCGGCATGAGATACTTCAACCATTATCATTTTTTGTGTTGATGTCCTAATCATATGTACCAAAAGAAAATAATAGAGAGTTTTGTAAAGGGTAGTAATATCCGACAATTTCTTGTATGTTTATTAAATTTTCATCATGATTTACAACTTGAATGTCTTACCCACGTGTCATTGATTTTGTGTCTCCACTAATAATAATTGTTGCTACTTTAGATGAAATCGAAAGATTGTATTGTGTTTCATTACCAAAACCCTCTTTATATGAATAAAGAACATTCAAGAATATTTGGTTATTGAGCAAGTTATATAAGTACATGCACAAAAGAATTGCACTAATATAATATTTATTGCAAGTTATTAACAATGGTCTGATGAAGTTGAGGACTTTCCCATATTTTATTTTGTAATTCATGTTCAACGTTCAATGTCATAAATGTAACAAGGTTTAGACGCGTCATTTGGATAAAATCTTCCTATTTTGTGATATATTACACCTTGAACATAAAAACTATATGTACCCCAATCATTTGCAACTATAATGTCATCATTTATGAACACCCAATAAATTGAATGAAAGCACATGATTGTACGACTACTTATATGCTATAAACAATGTTTACTTTCAAACAAACCATATACAAATATTTTAAGTAACATTTTTCTGTCAAAGCAACACATATGATGTGTCATGGTAAAACAATCATGTATGACAATGTTGACATGTAATTAAAATAGACAATTGAACGATATTTGAAAATTTTCGAGTATATTATTTAACTACAACATAACTTATTATAAATTGAAGAAGTAGTATATTACTAAACTACAACATAACTTATAAGAAGAATATACTTACTAGGTTCAATAACATAAATTAACAACTATCATGTTAAATAAATAAATAAATAAAATTATATGATAAAATGGTAAAAGGAAATAATAAATTATATTTAAAAGAAAAATAATTTTTTTTGCATATAAAAAATTACAAATAATTGACTAAAATTTAGTGTAACATTTTTAAGTAGCACTCATGACATTCGATGTTAATAATATGTGTATTATATGATTATGCTTCATTATCATTACGTCCTTCAAATCATTGTAGTATAAAACCATAACTTGTAATGTTTAAAGGTAAATAAATTATATTTAAACAAAATTTAAACTTTTAAATAGAATGAGTTAGAAAGAATGCAAGACATTATAAGGTGTAATGTTAACCATAATTGTTTCAAATGTAACAATCTTTACATTACACACTTAAAAAAATATAAGAAAAATATTGAAATACCACAAGTTTAATTTTGATGGTAAGAATGTACTAACCACGTTGCATGTTGCTGACATGTAATTACTTGGTCCTGCTTTATTTCTATTACATCATTCAAACTTCTGTGGTGCACAATTATAACCTGTCATGTTAAATAAAATAAATAAATTATATGCTAAAAATTTGAAGGTAATATATGTCTATTTGTATAGGAAAAAAATGTTTGATATGTTAATTGACATTTGAAAGTTACCTGCATCGTTTACTGACCAAGCCACCTATCCAATAGATATCATTGTCACTCGTGGAGAATTGTTTGCCATTTGAATGGTGTTGATTATCCTTTATGTTTTCTTCTTTTTTTAATTGTTCTATGTCTTTGTTACGTGGTCATTCTACATCTTCTATTTACAATGTGTAGTCTCCATCTTTCTCTTTATTATTCTAATGTTGATTTTTGAACACTAATATTTCCATTTGGTATGTTATCCATTTAAGTTAAAACAATAAATATGAAAATAAATTTTAATACAAATAAAAATCTAATAATTGACTAATACAATACAACAATGATAACATGATATACAACTTGAAAGAACCATACATGATTTCATTATTTAGCAACATATAAAAGAGGAAGTTTGAACCAACAAAAGCATTTCCACCTCGTGGTTTTGGTCACAAAATTCAATCAAAACTCAGGAAGTTCCACCTATACCAAGTAAAAAGAAAAGTACCAACACAAAAAATACAACCATTAAATAAACATATAGCAAATGAAATATACTTTAAAGCATTATCAAATAATACAATATAACAATTATAACTATAAATAAATATCCTTTTCCATTTTCCATGTTTCCCAGTAAAATAAATTACTACAACTGCCACAATTAAATTGAAAGAAAGATTAAAAAATACAATATAAAAAAATTGTCTATTCTTCCATTGTTGGAGCAAGAAGCCCCTTTCACCACACTGTGGACCAATATGACCAGTATTCCAATGCATGGGTAGTCTAAGAAAAAAACTTCATCTATATCCCTATAAGTATCCAAGACATAAATTTTGTAATAATAAATAACAATAACTTAACGACACTAATAAAGACACACAGAAACACATATGCAACGTGGTCTGCAGTGCATTTTGTAGAGCATGCCATATAGTTTTGATTTTCCTTCCTTTTGTTCGGATGATTAAAATCCCCCCAAGTTGGGGGAAACCTTTGAAATGTTCATAAAAATTAAATATAGTGGATAGAGGATCACATGTTAATCCCTTTCTCCTCGTTCCAAATATAACCGAAAAGTAGTATCTATCACATGTTTCATGTAGTGACCCTTACCTTGAATTCACTTCTAGAAATTCTGTAATAATATATATTACTTCCAAATGCAGATGATTATTGGAAAGTCTCAGTATACATTGATAAAAATATTTACAAAGTTGTGTAGAACAAATTTATAGAAGTCTCCGAGAAGTCCCAATAGTGTTCAGTAAATGAACTAATTGGGTACAAAATAATTTAAAAGATTTTAAAGAGGCCATTGACGTCTGATTGGAATGCTTATCAATTAAATATGTCCCTGGATAATCAATCCCACAGAAAAAAATTCAATGCATCCAAGGACAACAACTTTACAATAAAACAGACCAACACCATCATTATTAATTTATGATGCAATAATTACCAAAAATTTAGTAGCAGCAGAATCATAATTTAGCGGGATGATAATTCTATTATGGGAAAGCTTAAGAGGACCTTTGGTGATTAACTTGAATACCTCATCTGGGTTGTTGTACAGAGTTGGGCAATTACAGATTTTGGTTCTTCCTTTCCTTTTGTATGGCTTCATATGAGCAAATTACTTCTTTGAACTTGGCCTCAGAAGCCTCTATCACATTTTAACATCCAAGAATCAATAATGCTATGGTTGGAGTTAACAAGATCCTATTAATGACTAGTAAAGGCATACCTCTATTATCTTGGTTCTGGTCAGGATGATACTGCATTGCCTTGGTTCTAAATGCTGTCTATAGAAGAGATAAGATAAAATTTATAAAATGAAACTAAGACCTGATAGAGCAATATATATATAGTAGAATAAGGAATTTATATTAAGATGTCCAAAACCAAGGTAAAAAGATATGAACGCTAAGTACATCTTTGCTGCAAACTAGATGTTATAGAAAGTGTTATACTAAAGTTTATAGTTAGTTCTTGGCCCATTATACATATAATTTATGCGTGATACAAACTCCTTTATTATAGAACTTTCCATAAGAATTTTGGCAACTAACAATGGATTTTGCTAGACCAATATCCATCATCTCAAGAAAAATATATTACAATCTCTATAGGGAGGACAATCAAAATACTGAATATAAAAATTGCAAATGAAAATTAAGGCAGCCTTATAACATGAGCACAAACAGTAATAATCTTATTTTTCGCATGGATTCACTAATTTCCAACAAATTGATAACCAAACCAACGGTTTTAATAAATAAGAAGGGTGCAAAACCAACCACCCGTCAAATAATATCAAGCAAAGGGTCAATCTTAGTCCTTTTCTTTCTTACATATCTTGATAACCAAAATAAAGAATTCACCATAATTCATAAATCAATCTCTTTATCAATACATATGTAGTGCATAAAGTTTATAAAGCATAAAGCAATATGAAAATAGATAATGATAATAGCAATAATAATAAATAATAATAATAATAATAACAAACAAAAATAAATGAAAATTTACCTTAATCTCAGCATCTGTATAGGGTGTTGTTCTAAACCTGAGATCCATAAAAGGAACCATTAACAACAACGTGAATGCAAAACAAACATGTTACAGTACACGTTCATGTATGGTTTTCAGTTAACAAATAATGTTCAATAAGCTATCAACAAATACCAAAATCACATATTTTTTTATAGGGTAATAATTACATATTGCTCCAAACGAGACATTACTCTAACCGTCCTATTATATCATATAATATCTTCAAATATTCTAGTTATAGCCATTTTCTTCCTGTCAACATGATTCTCATATTCTAGCAAGAACTGCGCCATCTTGTGCTCTGTCATATTTCTACCAAATCACACCTTATACAATCTAGTATCTAATATTACAAAGGCAAAGTAAGGTTCGTATTTCTACCAAATCAACCTTACACAATCTCGTATCTGATATTACAAAGGCAAAGTTACAATGCTTAACACTATATTGTGATAAATCAGGGAAGGAAAACAAGCGCTTTATACGTTCCTACAAAAGCTTACAATGCTTACAATGCTTAAGAATTATGTGATAAATTATAGAATATTAAATAAAGAATTTAATTCTGATATAAACTAAAGAGCAAACAAGCGCTTGATTATTCTAGCTTGAATAATTTTTTCAAACAAGTGCAACAACATGGTCTGTTGATTGTTTAAATAAGATTAAAGTTTAATCAATATTGTGAATGTCGAACAGTTCAAAATATGGAATTTATTCTATAATTACAACATGCGGTTAGGCTCATATCTTGATTTTTACTAGAAAGACACGAAAGGAGCTTGGATGATATATAACGGGGAGAGGGTGGTTAATTAGGAGCCACGGAGGGAAACATGAGTCAAATAATGACGACATTGAGCTGGAACAAAGACAAAATGTAGGAAATCCCAACAGAATGGGTGGTGTCATGTCATAAACGGGATCACCACAGTGGGGTATGCCATTCCTAAAGATGTGAAGTGGCGTTCCTAAGACTGGGATTGTCTTGGTTTTCCTCTGACATTATATTTCTTGCTGTTTTTTCTTTCTAAAGCCCCAGAACTTCAAAATAGCTACTGGCTGTAAGGAGCTTGGTTCCATTTTCCAATTCAATAAATAAATACCTATCACATTCTGATGTATCCATCTCCTTCTAATACAGGGCGTTGAATACCATTAAAAGTTATACTATCCTAGACTCCCAGTATCCAAGGCTCCTCACAATGCAAATGTACAAGGGAGGGCCACTGTGCACGGCATTACCTTTTCATTTGCAAAGAGAATATTCGGATTAAAACACATGATTAAATGATCACCACCAAGACAAAACTTTAATGTTGTGTCAGGTCTCACTGAATAAAATAACACTATTTCTGTAAGTACCTGTCAAGACCCAAAACTGAGTAGTGATGTGATAGTGAATAGTTTCTGCTCTCTCCTGGAGTGTGTTGATAATTGGCCCATTGCTCTCTGAAGGATTCTTCGGCCTTCCAATACCAATCATCTCTTTGAAAATGTTGATGATGTGCACCACTACCATTTCCCTTCCAGCTCTCGTAGCTTCTTCTACGCTTATCCCTTTCCCGATTAAACACACTTTGCATGCGCTTTATACGTTCCTACAAAAGCAACCTAGAATCAAGACACACTGCCTAGCCTCAACCAACCAATTAAACATCTAAGCAAGCAAAGAAAAAAACACAATTTCTTTGATTTACTATAGAGAATAAAATAAAATAAAAAATACACACTACAGTCAAATCTGCTTTCATAACAAAGTACTGTGACTCAGGATCGCCCATCAGAAGGATCGCATTACATCTCCCATTTTATTTTAAAAGTAAATGTTTAACTAAATAATAATAATAAAACAAAAATGAAAGTAATTGATACTAGAAAGAATAAATAGTCTTTGCAGAGACACATCTAATAACAAATTGTTTTGTATGCTAAATTTGTTGATTTTTAATCTAACTATTTTCAAAGTCATCAGTACCATGATTTATGAGTTTTACAATGACCATACATAGAAATTAAACTCTACTTCTCGAAAACTCACCACCCTCTCCACCTCCTCCTCATACTCCTCTTGCAGTCGTTTATTGTACCTCTTCCATGCTTCTTCTTGAAATGATGATCGAAAAGAACTGCCACTCGCTCCTCTTGACTGCGACCTGGACAGCTACAAAGAGTTCAACAATAGCATGATTCATGAACCATCAGTTTATTCCTGTGCATCTCTAGCTTGCATTTCAAACACAAAAAGAAAAAAGAAAAAAAGGGCTTTTCATACAGCATAATCTCCAACAACGTAAGAGGAAAATATATGTTCATAGAATAATAACATTACTAAAAAAATCTGCCACCTAAAAATCAAAGCGATTCTGGTGAATGACTCATCCGATCAACTTCTTCACACGTTGCCAAAGGCAACCATCACGAAAACACTGTAAATTATTTCACAGTGGAGGATCACCATGGTTCCAACCAATTTTCATGAAACACGTAATCGAGTTTTATCATCTCAATTTCAAAAGTTGAAAATTCTAATGAGTAAGTCACTTAAGGATTGATTAGAATGATAAGCACGAGGTAAACCAGACCATGTAACAGTTTCTTCAAAAACATGGTTCGTGTGAGAATGACACAACAAAGTGCAATTGAGAATAGCACTAAGATCATTATTCTGTAACAAAAAAAGTAATAAAAATATACTAGAATTGAAGTTTCAACTAATCTCTGACAAAAGTTTGCATGCAAATCGGCATATATTATACGTCATCAAAGTTAAATTTCAACAATAATTGGAAAACAACGGCAGCAGCGGTTAAGGAACTGCATGTAAGTTTTTCTAAAAAAAAAAGGAAGATGCATACGATTTGAAGAACAATTTGAAAAGGAAACAAACAAACTAATGCGGAAACTAACGGAGAAGGCAGTGACGGCGGCGCCGAGTAATCCGAAGAGGAAAACTCCCCAAAGCTTGATATCGTGCGCTTTCTTTTCGTTCCGATCGCTTTCGTCTTTGTTCATTTCTGAATCAAAGACAAACAATAGCACAATTCAACGATTCCAATCTCCAATTGTTCCACAATCCAAATTCTTTTTTTCTCTCACAGCAGCGATTGCCATCTATTTCTCCTCCTCGCCCTCCTCCGGTTCCTGTTCAACTAAATCACCAGAATCGATCCGGTCCGGTCCGGTCCTGCTAATATTAATCCGAATCATCACTATGACGTGGCACCAATCATCCGGTTCAAATCAACCTTTTCACTTATTGGGCCACAATGGGCCATATTCAATAAGGCCTGGCCCATTCTGAATCACCGGTTCGACACCGTTGGATTCCACCAACCGACACTCCAACATCCTCTTCACTTTTTTTTTTCATCATTGCCATTGCGACGAGAAAAAAAAAAATAACACTTTTTTTTTGTTATGATTCTCTCTCTTCTTTCTATTTGTATTGCGTGCAACTCAGATCTAGCGTTTGCAGAATGCAAGTTCTGTAGGATTGTTTCGTTTATCGGTAATTCCTGAGTTTTGGTTCCTTACGCGTTTTCAGTGCACTGATGTAGCTTTCGTCGTGTTTTCTCATCGGCATTGTGGTGAAAGCGTTTTTCATTCACGTTTTTCTGATTCGTGTGTTGCAGATTAATGCAACTAAAGCAACGCGTTTGTGCTGTAAGAAGATTCGAGAATTGAAAAGTTATGTCCAGGAGACCGGGGAATCCTGCTAGAAGGTTCGGTGACAATGGCGGTGGATTGTTCTCCTCGAAATCTAGGTCGCCGCCCGTTTTGTCGATTGCACTCGTAGTTATGGTGATTTTTTTTTTTTGGATTGACTTAATAAGGTGCTTTTACTTTCGGTGTTTTTTGTTTCTGATTGATTTGTTTTTGGTAATTCTACAGGGAGGTTTGCTTGTCATTGGTTATTTTTACCGGGGCTCAGGTTTGTTCTACATTTTTTGTTTTGTTACTTAGATGTGCTTTTGGCTTGCTTTGTTTATCTATGCAATTCAATGTCACGTTTTTATTTAACAGGTGGATTTGGCAGCCGTTTAGATTCTGTTAGCAGGCTTGAAGGTAGTTTCTAATTTTTTACCTCTCTTTGCTGTGAGAATTTATTACATGGTCCTAGATCACTACGATCTTGACCAATTTACATGTGAGAGGCACTTTCAAATTTAAAATTTTGGCTACCTATTACTTTGAAATTGGTCGGGACCATGACAGGTAATAATCTTGGATCGTGTAATAAATTCTCCTAGACTGTGATTTGTTTCACCGTCAATTTCTTTGTCTATTTAAGATACGAATAGAACTTGTGTACAGTCTCTTAAGTACTAATTGTGCTGATATCTTAATTGGAATGGGAGTTTTACCTTGACAGTTTGCGTAATACTTTAGCGCAAACCTTTATTATGTGAATTATATGGTATGATGTAAGTAGAATTATGCTGATATTTTAGTTGGTTTGCTATAAGTGTGTAGAGCGGATAAGTTCGTTGATGACTATGTGAGGTTAATTCCTAGTTAGCAGAGAAGGTTTTTGACACACTTGATGAATTTCGTTTAAGTTGATGTCTTAAGCAACAAAGCAAGGTTTTGTCATTTAATTGGACGTGCATGGTGGAGCTTTGTCACAAGTGATTGTTTTCTCATTTCGTTTGAGGTCTATGCTCGACTGATGACTTGCTGCATCAAATATGATTTTTTTGTTGTTGTGTTTTTTTGAAGTGATCAAGAAGACTTCAAGAAGACTTTCTACTCTTTGGAATCAGAGGTGTTTCTGTAATGATAAAATTTTTATGGTGTTAAGTTTCATGATGCTTTTCTCTTACTGAGTTGTCCATTAGATGCTTAGTGCTGCATTTGAATCCATAGCATACAACTGCGTGGCTACTTTCTTCACTGTAGGAGTTTCTTCTCTGATTTGTTGTGATATAACTAGACATATGTGGTTCTTTTTGGGGAAAAAAAAAGAGAAAAGAACAAATTGGTCAATAATTCATTTTTTGTTAGACTAACAGATTAAAGGTGTTGAGTTATTTCTCTTTATTGAAATCTTATTGACTTTTATTCATGTCCCAAAGGTTGAAAATCTGCACTTGTACATCCTTTTTTTCTTGTGATAGTATGCATTTTGTTGAATTGAGATTCTTGAAAGATAGCAACTTATTCCATAATATAAAGTCCATATTTCTTTCTCGAAATGCATTTTCTACTGTCCTTTTCACTGTTTTTTATTGCATTAAACAGAAAAAATGTTCGTTTGGCTGTAGGTGTCTTTTTATTCTAGTGAGTTGTTTTATCTAGTCTTCTTGTTGAGGATAGTGATAATATGATATTTTTTTCTTGTGTCAGTTGTCATCCTTTGAGTTGTATATTATTGCTGTGACACTTCCAGTTGGGTTCAGACTGACTGCGTATAACTTATGATGACCATCTTCATACAGTTAATGCAAAACAGTCCGAACATATATACAAGATTAAAATACTTGAAGTTGCTGACACTAACTGGATCTTTCGTAATGAGTGTTCTATGCATTTGTCCTACCGTGTAGTAAACAGTGTTTATCAATGATTTACATCTTATCTGTGGTTTCCCTGTTTTTTGTAACGGCATTATTCTAAAGATTTGATGATAGGTAGAATAGGTTTCATGGAAGTTATTTTCATATTACTCCAGTTTTCTTTGCTATTCTAATTTGCTGTTTACAATACTTGCATATTCTCGAACAGTGATGAATTTTGTTAGTATTTGGGTTCAGTGTTTGGATATTTGGAGATAAGGAGATGGGATTAGATCAAAGGAAGAAGAGAAGGAGGTGAAGAGCATGATAGATAGTTTTTGATTTTCCTTCCTTTTGTTTGGATGATTAAAATCCTCCCAAGTTGGGGGAAACCTTTGAAATGTTCATAAAAATTGAATATATTGGTTAGAGGATCACATGTTAATCCCTTTTCTCCTTGATCCAAATATAACCGAAAAACCGTGACCTAGTGGTATCTATCATATGTTTCATCCAGTTATCCTTACCTTGAATTCACTTCTAGATTTTCTGTAATAATCTACATTACTTCCAAGTGCAGGTGATTATTTGTGCAGTGGAGAGGTCCAACAAGCGATTCCCATTTTACAGAAAGCATATGGAGATAGCATGCATAAAGTTTTGCATGTTGGTCCTGATACTTGCTATGTGGTCTCTAAATTGCTGAAGGAGGAGGAAACTGAAGCCTGGGGAATAGAACCATATGATATAGAGGAAGCTGATAGTAGTTGCAAAGCACTTATCCATAGAGGCAGCGTGCGTGTGGCTGATATCAAGTTTCCTCTTCCATACAGGCCGAAATCTTTCTCTCTTGTAATTGTTTCAGATGCTCTGGATTACCTTTCTCCAAGATACCTCAATAAAACTCTACCAGATTTGGTGAGGGTATCATCCGATGGTATTGTAATATTTACTGGTAAGAGCATTCCATGGAATTTAATGTAGGTTCCCATCAATGAATTAAATTTATTCTTCTGTCTGAAGAATTTATGTGAAACTTAGCATTATAGGTTTTGATAGACCTAAATAGTAAATGGTGTCAGTTGATTCATGTAACTGATCCCACTCTGATCTAGCTGTTATTGAGTCCAAAATTTTGGTTGTTATTGTTGGAGTGAATCATCCACTATGGTATTAATATGTCGAGCATAAATGTTGTTTGAGGTAGTGTCTTTGTGCTTATGTGAACACTTGAACTCCCTTTTATTTGACTTAGAAGTATGATTTGCTTTTACCGGTGTTAATGTTGATGAGTTGTTGGGAGCTTGCGCTTTAAATATACTGCTTTTTATGTTCCTTAATAGACTATCTTAGCAATAGTCAAATAATCTCTTGGTTCTGTCACTGACTTCTGATGAAATCTATATTGAAGGTTTTCCTACCGCTCAAAAGGCGAAGGTAGCGGATGTTTCTAAATTTGGAAGAGCGGTGAGTAGATTTTGCATGAAGAATAAAATGTTATCCATATTTTTTTTAGATATATTGATGTCAATTACTGGGGCTGGGTGCATGGAGGTCCTTGGTCCTAGACCTACATATATATACCTTTCATTTTTTATACATATTTAGAAAATTGGGGAAAAGTTAACGGATTCGTCTTGCTTCAGGCCAAGATGAGAAGTTCATCCTGGTGGGACAAGTTTTTCCTCCAGATTAACTTAGAGGAGAACGAAGCTGCTTCTAAGAAGTTTGAACAGGCTTCCACCAAGAGTTCGTATATTCCAAAGTGCCAAATATTCCACTTGAAATCACTTCATTGATGTATGGGATGGTACAGCATTGGAGATCTCTTAATGTTGCTTCTCTATTTTCATTTGAAACAATTCCTTCTATAAAGGTAATTTAATTCTTTAAAATATACTCGCCTTAGATGGAGTGCATCAATTCTATTAATAGATTTTTATTCTTTGAATTCCAGCCCCTGGCTGCAAAAGACAAATAGTTAAATATTTAACTAAATTGGTAGTTGAATTAGGCTATCTATAAGTAAGTTGCAAATATTCCTTCTTTTGTTGAGATACAAATTAAATAGATGTCATCATATGTTCTTGAGTAATATGTCAAAAGGTTGGATAAACCACATTGTTTCGCTTTAGTTTACTTCAATCTCCACACCATCACTGTTGTAAGCAGTAAGAAATATAATACACTTTTTTTTTTAATATTCTTAGTCGAACTAGTTGAACGAATATAGTTTGATTGTTTGGTTATGTTTGGAGAAAATTTATTTGTAAGCATAGGTTAGAAAAATACAAGAAAATAATGACATTATTTTTTTCATGCGTTAAAAATTAAATTTAGTTTTACATTTTATATGGAATAGCTTGTACAATTAGTTTATAGAAATATTTTTTGAAACAAATGCATGTTGTGATTTTGTTTATTTGCTTTCACAAAATGTTTCTTCCTTTTCAATAAAGAGACAATTTTCTTTAGTTTTTTAAATAGCATTTCTTTAAATAAAATGCTTTATTTTGTTAACTAATTAAAATACAGTGCAATGACTAAAACAAACAGCATAATATTAAATCTCTAAAGCTTAAAATGTTTTATTTTGTAGAAAAATAAAATTGAATAACATCTATACCAATGTTTTATTTTTGTTAAAAATTAAAATAAATCACGCAATGGCTAAAACAAATAGCATAATATTAAATGACAATAAACAAATAGCATAATATTAAATGACAATTTTAAAATACTAGTTTGCTGGTAACTAATGATGGCGTGTGTCGATGCAAGGTTATTGTTTTGTACAACAGTTTATTTGATCTGAATATAGTTTTTTTTTTTCTTTCATAATTTTTTTAATTTTAAATATATATTTTTAGGTTATCGTTGAAAGGCAATTTATTTTTTAAATATGAACTGGATTTTATTTTAATAGTATATAAAATCTAACTTTTAATGATAATATATATAGATTTATATGGAATGAAACATGTGAAATATGAAATTCTTTTGATAACTTTAGGTATGTTTGTAAAATCAACTTCTAGCTGAATGTTGAAAAATTAGTTGTAAGCAAAAAGTTGTTAGTGCTAGTTTATTAAATAATAAATATATGCTAAAGTAACTTAAAATGTAAAAGAATAAATATATGGACATATTTATATGCTATTTTTATTTTATGATTAACTAAATACTTTGATACGTCTATAACTTTTGTGTATTATAATTATTTCTTCTTTTTTTTTCTCTCTTCGAAACTGAATATGAAGAACTGAAGGAATCATCAAATCAGATTACTTAAGAGTTGAATTTTAAAAACCTACTTAAATAAGTTACTTAATCAATCATGTTCATTTTTCTTAAACTAAATTTTATCTACCCTAAAGGAACCTATATGTAACAGTTTAATTGCATTAAAATAGATATGTACGAACTGATTGACCTAAAGAAGTTTTATAAATGAAAATTGTCATTTTATTACATTTAAAAATTACTGTAACACTATACATACAATTAAAAGAAGTAATAGTCACTTTATCCTAATTATAAGAAATCAAACTATATTGTAATTTATGATATATTCGAAATAAATGCAGATAAAGTGTCTGAAATGGACTATTGGCCGACATGAAACTACGTGGATGTTAAGTGAAATGAATTATTGAGGGAATGGAAGTATGTAATATTAACCTCTTACTATTATAATTTATCAGATCTTTACTGTGTTTTAGGATGAAATTTTTTGTCGGATAATTTATTTTCTAAATATTTAAGTTGTTTTATAGTAATATATATTGTTTAGACACTAAATTTTAAAAATAATTAAAAAATTCAAAATTTATGGATTAATTAATTAAAAATTAAATAAATTAAAAATTCAACTAGAAGCTAGAAACATCTTAAATTTATGTTATTTTTATATTTTCTTTTTTATTTTACCTTGATTTTCAGAATCCTCGTCTCCACTTTAGTTAGGATGTCAGAAAATATTTATTTCAAACTGAAGTGGTTATAATTATTTTATTTTTTTGTAATTTCTGACAAGTTATATTTTAAACTTTAAACTTTAAATCTTAAACTCTGATCATTAACATTATTTTTTTACCAATGATAAACATAATTTGTTTTTGTTAAAAGTTAACATATATTTCCTATTTACATTTAATGTTAATGAGGTTATTTTTAACCGATATCAATTAAAGCATGAGTTGAAATTACTTTTCAACCAGTGTTAATTAAGATTTTTTTCTAATCAATGTTAACATGATTATTTTTTGTTGTTTCTTCCTCCATCCCATCGAAATTGTTTCCGCAGTTCATTAAATATGTGAATTTCTAGGTTTTGTTTTCTGAAATACACTAAATCAGTTCTGAAAAAATATTTTCGAAAAACACACATCAATATTACGAATCCAGATACCAAATTTTCACCATTCATCCTATTTTGGATCAAAATCTTCAGAGAAAGTCTATATTTACTTCCTGAATTTTGGCAAAAAATTGAAACTCGTTCTTGATAGAAAATTTGATAAAATTTAGTTCCCAAACTTTAAAAATTAATAAATATAGTCCTTTTAATCAATTACGTTGACTTTTTTTTAACGTGTTAAATGTGTTTCATTCATTTTAATATTGAAGTTGTTTATGTCGTTTGACACATTTTTGACTTAATATTTACTGAGAAATGTGTTCGAAACCTAAACAAAAAAGTTAACAAAATTGGTTAAAATGACTATATTCATTCATTTTTAAAGTTTAAGGATTAAAATTTATCAAAGTTCATGGAATAAAAATATACTTTAACCCTTTTATTGAATGAGAACTATGACAATCAAACTATTTTTTTTGATATATATACGGGAGTTTCTTAATCACCTAACATGATATGAGTTACTCTCCAATTAATATTTTCAGAATTATTTATCTGTCAATATATATTGATGTTTCAAGAGTTCTTTCAATCAATGTAGTAAATTTCTCTCAATGAATGTTAATAAGATTTTCTTTTTCAGTTAAAGTTTGTAGAAATGATTTTTTGCCATTGTTTGCAAGGTTGAAATTTAATTTTTTTTTATATTAAGTAGTAATTGAAATACTTTATCTTACTAACGGAAATAAAAATTTAATAAATTTCAATCGTTATCTAAATAAAATATTTAAAAGAATTAAACAAGTTAAAATAATAGTAATTGAAATAAATGTATATAAATTACAAATATTTCTATTCAAATACAGAAGTTATGTAATTTTGGTGAATATATTAAAACAAAATAACCTGAATTAGATGAGTCTCCTCTTTACTTAACTATTACGAGATTAACTCACGATTAAATTTTGAGTAACAAATTCCAAGACAATAAAAGAAATCAAAGTGTCGGTGAAGAAAATTGAAAATTCAAATTTTTGTTTATCTTGTATTTTTATAACTTTTAAAATATTTAAAAGAGTTTTCAAAACATCCTAATTGATTATCATTTATGATAATAAATTATCATTAATTAAGTAATGAAATATACATATTAAAAATCAATTATCTTTCAGAACATACCTACCTATTTAACCAATTGTCCATTATATAATTAATTTTCTCTTTATTGTAATGCATATTTAATTATTTAGTTAATAAAATAGTTTACTATATTATTTGGATTACATTTTTATTATAATAAAATTTATCTTAAATATATTCTTCTCAAATTTGTATTATATATTGTATATTGTATTGTATATACTATTCTCTTGATACACAGTAGTTACCGAAAGTTGAAATTGTTAGAAGAAGAACATGATACTAAAGTCAAAAGGACTTATGATGATATTGATGTATGTTTATTTATTGTAATGTTATTTATTTTATTGATAAGAGATAGAGATAGAATAAACTTTTCAGCATGATCTCACCTTTTTTTGTATTTATTTCTTATACGAGGCAGTACTAATGTCGTATATTGTTACAAAAGTAATGTAACTTTTTTTTTTCTTTTTATATATACTTGTGTGATTTACAGGTAAAAAGTATATATTTATATTCTTTGTAAACGGATAAACTCCAGAACTTACAACTTTACCTAAAGTCAAAATGTACCACGACAAGAAAAAGAGAAGCCATTTTCTATATATTTATTTTTTATTTGAATACATTTCTCGAAACTTCTTTGACATTCATCGCATTATGGAAAAAGGGGCTGCGTCTTATGGAAGCACATGCTATCATGTGTTGATTTATTTGACTTCAAAGCGGTGTGTGATTTTGGACATAAGAATTTTAAAAGCATTTGAGACAGATGGGTTGATTATATTTGACTTAATGCCACCACTATTTTCAGATTAGATTTGCAACAACCTAACAATAAAAAGGTTTTTGCTCGAAGGTTCCTTAAATTTTCCATCCAAATATATCTTTTCTATAAACAAGGTTAGTTTTCGGTTCATACGATAAATCTCATATTTCTTAGAAATTAAGTTTAAATATTTTTACCTGTTTTTTTTTTTATTTCTTTAAAAAAATTTTAAAAACAAAATGGTAATTAAATTCAAAAGCTCCAAAACATACAATACTTTAAAAATATAAAAATACGGTGATTTTTCCTGATAATTTATCACCAATTTGGGTCAGAATAATTTTTTTTTCCGTCAAATATTGTCCTCCGTATATTTAATTTTTTGAAATGATAAATAATTTAAATATTTTAAATTTGCAGTAGATAATTCTATAATAAAATAGAGTAATTTTGTGTTCCGTGATTTTTATGAATAGTTTAGAAATGCCTAATTATTAAGGAGGGGAATGAGTTCTAAATGAACACGAAAGCCCATTTCCTGCAATTTGTTCAATAGTGGGCCCATGGAAGCTTTTATGGCGCGCATACCAACACGTGTTTTGAGCCCACAACTTAGCCATTCAAGTTGAAAAACAAGAAAGACTATGCTACGACAAGGCACAACAATTTTAAACAAGGCCAGAAGCAAGGAACCAATAACGTCATCAAGATCCACGTGGGAAATCACCGATCGAGCGGGTACATGGTTGTGTCATGGTCTGCGATGCAGCGTATAGAACACGTTCTCCTCTGTAGCATGTTCGAGTGGGTTAGTTACACACTCGCATCACGCACATGAGGTTGGCGTCTCGGTGTCCGCCACGTGGCGAAGCCGTTACTCCCGCTTTCGAATTTCATTCTAATATATCGATCAATCATATTATACGCTTCCGAAACGCGATTTCGTAACGTGGCTTTTTCTGATTATTACTTCTACGCTTAAGTTGTTTGCGTGTTGGCTGGCTGCTCAGAGAAAATAGAAGAGAGATAAGGAACCAATTATGCAGTGGGACTGAAAAACGAAAAAGGAAAAAAAGAAAGGAAGAGAAAAAAGGGAAAAAGAAAAACAAACAAACACACCCCAAAACTCAGGGATTCATTTTTGTTCGTTGCCTTTGAATCAAACCCTTCGCTGTATTATTATAAACGTGCGTTCTTGTGAAGTGGAAGCAAAAGCAAGGCTCGCGGCATTGCTCTGCGAGTTTTGACTTTTAAGCGTCACCTAACCTTCTTCTTCTTCTCCATCTTCTTCATTTTGGTTTTTAGCAATTCAGCATTTTCTCTAATCTTCTGGTATTCCACCACTGTGCATCGCTGATTGATCTTCATTGACGTGTTGCAAATGCGCATCGCTGTGCAGGTACATTATGCCTCTTTCTTCTTTTCTTCTTCGGATTCTGATTCGGATTCGGAATGTTGCTTCCTTCTAGAATCGTTTCGATTTGTTCTCTTTCATCGATTCATTTAGAGTTAACCGTTTTCGTTTTTGTTTTTTTTGTTGCTATGGAGTTTTGTTTAATTCAGAGTTGTGTGCCTGTTAGTGTTTGGTTTGAAAGCTGTGTTAGTTTGAATCTGTTTCGGCGATGCGTGTGAAATTCTGAATCTAGTATTGTTGGTTAGACGGATAATAACTGTAGGGTTTATAGTTTGTTTTATTTTACTAATTAGCGAAACTGATAGTGATTTACTGAACTGGTTGTGCTTCTTGTCTTTTTTTTCTGTCTTTTGCACCCTGCGTTTTAGTTTGTTTACTATTCATTTTTATTTCCTCTAGCATGGGAACTAAATATGGTTTTGCGAATTTCATATCGGATTAACAAAGTAGTGAAATTGAGCATTCGGAAGTGTGTTTGAGATAAAATATTTTGTGAATTTCTCTAACTTAGTTTTAGTTGTTACAATTGACTTATTCTCCACCCCTTAAATGTTAAGTCGAGTACTTATTGTAAGTATGGGTGATCAAGTAAAAAAACTGATGTTTGATCAATTCAAATTGCCGTTATGGTGCATTATTTTCTGAAGAACAATGGAATTTTATTTGTAAATAAATTCAATAATACGAGTTACGTTGTTTAGTGGTTCTAAACTCAACTTTTAAATTAGCTTTTTATTAGTACCTGATAGTAAGTTGGAAAAGGTATTGAGAAGTCTATGAGGCTTCACTAAGTAACTTTGCACACTCATGCGTAGTGCTCTTGTCAAATCCTTCATAACTTGCAAGCGGATAAGGTTATGGAGCTTGAATGTCATTCATCACTAATTCGTATTATTGTTATTTTTAATTCCTCTCAAATTGCAAGTTGCATAGTGGATTTTTTTCCTAAGATATTATACGGTGTGATATGAATTTAAGGCATGTATCTTCGTTAGTCAATGTGCCAAAGTAGAAATGTTCTCAAAGTAAATAAATCTTGCTTACAGTTATTTAAGGTTCACTTCTTTAGCTCCCAGAGAGTGTGTCTTTTTTTATAGAACTTTCAAATGATATATCCTTTTTTATTTTTATTTTTTTCATTTCGATCTTCCGTGTCTATGTACTGTTGCATATTGTGGAACAGTAAAAATTCTCATAGTTATTGACAGATATCATACTGCACCTTAACAAATTAGTAAAAGAGATCTTTCAATTTTGCATTGTTGAACCTGCTCAAAGAAATTCATTCTTACCGAGATATTGGTCGGAATATATACTATTTCAGGTGATGGGCATGATTTGGATTTCTAATGTCTTTCTTACGGGGTGATGAGATGCGTCTACTTTTGAAGTACAGTGAGGAGGGATGGACATCAATGCTCTTCTAACTTCTGCTGGAATTAATATTGGTCTGTGTGTGGTGCTCTTTTCATTTTATTCCGTATTAAGAAAACAACCCAGCAATGTTAACGTGTACTTTGGAAGGAGACTAGCCTCTCAGCATTCAAGACGCGTTGATCTCTGCTTAGAAAGATTTGTTCCCTCCCCTAGCTGGATACTGAAAGCATGGGAAACGTCTGAGGAAGAGATACTAGCTATTGGTGGCTTGGATGGTGTGGTTTTTGTGAGGATGCTTGTGTTCAGGTTGTTCAGTTCTTCAAAGATCGAATAGCTTTATTTGTGTGCCTTATGTTATTTTTATGAAGCTGAAAAAAAAATTGTTATTTTAACGAACGTTGTGATAGGGTGAATTGCTTTATTATTTGTTAATTTTTTAATCTGAAATCTACCAAATTTTAACCTACCAATTATATTTAAAAAGCGTATCAAATAAAAAAATTAAGTCTAAAGCAAATTTGATTGTCCATCTTGTAACTTTACTAACTGTAATGTTGACGTTGTCTCCAACAGTATCCGAGTGTTTTCCATTGCTGCTGTCATTTGCCTTGCTCTGGTGCTTCCTATAAATTATCATGGTATGGACAGAACGCATAAGCATATACCTTTTGAGTCGCTGGAAGTATTTACCATTGAGAATGTCAAAGAAGGTTCAACGTGGTAAGACTTCAGAGTTATATATTACTTCTCAATTAAAGTTTTAATTATGTTAATTCAATTAGAATGTCTAATGATGCATACAAGTTGAGAAATACAATAGAAAATATATATTAAATTACTTGAAGTTTCATAACCAGTAATGAACTACGCTCTCAAAGAATAATGTGGATCTGCATCATCATTTGACTTTTCCTCCTCATGGATGAATAAACTACTCAACTTTTCTTTACTGGGAAGTTTATTTGTGTTGTTTTTTCTCTTCCAAAACAATAAACATGAAGTGAGTGCAAGAAAATGCGATATTTTGAGTTTCGATTGATCCAGACCTTAATGTATTGTGTTTTTTTTTTTTCCTTTTTCATTTTAAGATGTCAATAGAGTGATAATTAGTGATCTTATGCAGAAATGCACCCCTAAACTGGTTACTTATAGTCTGTTTTTATTCTCTTGCATGTCGTCAGGCTTTGGGCTCATTGTGTTGCGCTATACATCATAACATTCTCGGCTTGCACTCTTCTGTACATTGTAAGGATCTGAACTTATCTACAACATAAGCACCTCTACCATTTTTAGTTTTACTTTTCCATGTCTTAAATATTGATTTGTCAGTGTTTATATTTAGGAATATAAGAGCATTACTAATTTGAGGCTACTGCATATTGTTGGATCACCTCCAAATCCAAGTCATTTCACAATTCTTGTCCGATCAGTTCCCTGCTCTTCTGAAGAATCATACTGTGAAACCGTGAAAAGGTTCTTTTCACATTACCATGCATCAGCATATTTGTCACATCAAATGATTTATAAGTCTGGTAAAGTTCAAAAACTGAAGGTGGGCTTCCTAATTCCTTTAAATATTTTCGTTTTCATTTGAGCGTCATACTGCTTGCCAATTTTATATTTATGTAAAGTTCATTGCTTAGATCACCATCACTTTGTGAAGTCATAACTGTCAATACGTGTTTTTTCCAGTAATCTATCAGTTTAAGATGGTTATTTGGTTTTGTTGGGTAAGCTTAAATGTGAGTTGTTGCATTTAATAGTGTTGGTAGAATTAAAGTATCTTAGGAAAGTGAAAAAGTTAGGAGTGCATCTAGTAATGATTGTGGTATGCAATAAAGTTCATTAGTTGTGGTTGAAGGGTCATGTCTAAAGGCCAATATATAGACCATGTACTGCTCATTGTAAATTATAGCAAGTTATAATATACAAAGTGTTTTATCCAGAAGACTTGTTTGTCAACATGTTCAAGGTAGGAGAACAGAATAAATGTTTGTATGAAAATTATAACCTACATGTTTTTCATTCTCTAACTCTATGCAGTGGGAAGTTATTTGTCCTTCTGTTTGTAGTGAACTTGAAATTTGTGGTAATTCTGTCAAGTAGAAATGGAAGTTACTTTCTCCTTTTTGACATTCTTGAATTTACATTTAGTTTTCTCATACCATTATATTACTAGTTATACTCGATGAAAATGAATGTTAGGCTTTAAAGGGATAAGAAAAAGTTGGTGTAGCCAAAATAAGATGTTAAGATGATGTGTGGTCAGTCACACAAGAAAAGAAAGATGTTTTATATAGGGAGATATTGTTGTGAAATTCAACTATTAAAGTATGTAGTTATTATTTTATTTTATGATCTTTAGCGTCATTTTTATTTTCAAAAATATAAACTTGTAGTACTCTTGTTGACAGAACAACTATTTATAATTTATTCTAATCTTCTTCCACCAGGATGATGCTGAACATGTATGTAAGGTACTTAAAAATGCTTCACTGGACAAGACTTGTAAGCCTAGTTTTAGGCATTGTTGTTCTGCAGCATCAACACATTCTTTCAAGAAGTTTGCTATCGGAATGGATAGTGCTAATGGTGGAGCGGACAATACTGACATGAATTTAGAAACAACGAAAAAGGTAACTTTTTTGGCTGGACTGGTTTACTTCCGTGGTTTATGTTCTTATGTCATAAACTTTCTTTTTCATTATTTGACGTTAAAATACCATGTTTGGAAATTGACAATGTGATCAAGATCCATTAACATTGCTATAATTCTTTATTTTTTCTATTTTGATTTTTAGTGATAAACAACTCTGGTTCATTGTTGTACGTGACCTGTAACCAATTTAGACAGGGAAAATTTTAATCGAAACTAATTGCGTACAGATGTTTGTCCAAGCCATGAAATCAAAAGTAATGTATGGTTGCCTTTTCAACGAGAATGTTGAAAAGGAAGTTCCTAGTGACATGGACGAACAAATAATCATTGATGTAGCTGCATTCTTTTAGGTCGTCAATTCGAGATATATAAGCCATTTATGAAGCTAGACATAGGAATGATCTTTGGTGGATTAATTGGTTCTTGACATGCTATTTGAACCTTTTTGTTTGATCTAGAGTAAGGTCTGTTAGGTAAACATAAATGAGGATAGTTAGGGAAATGCAAAACATAGGAATGTTTCTTAGTAATAATTATGGAGTTCCTTAAATTGTACTTTGGTAGTAGATGGATAGCTACCTTTGGGACTAGGAGTTCATTAATAGTACTCTGGTAGTAGTTGAGTAGATGTATTAATTGTATTTTGGTAGTGGTTATATTAAATGTATGTTGTTGAAGAGACAAGTTAAAAGGGCCTATAAAAGTTTCATATAGCAAGTCATAATCTCAAAAAGTGTTTATCCAAAATGACTTGTTGTCACCTAATTGGCATCAGAGCTTGAGAGCCTGAGCGTCTGAGTACTTAAGAAAGAGTGTTTGAGAGCTAGGGAGTTTGAGCGAGATGGTCAACCTAGCAAACAGTATGCCCTTGCCAAAGTTAACAAAGGACGTCAGCTATGACAACTGGAGTTTGCAAATGAAGGCTCTCCTTGGTTCCCAAGAAGTATGGGAAGTAGTTGAAAATGGACCCCAAGAACCAACAGACATTGAAGAACATACAATTGTCCAACTTGTTGTGCTGAGAGCAACACGAGTAAAGCACAAAGCACCTTTGTATGCGTTGTACTGAGCTGTTGATGAGTCCGACTTTGAGAAAATAACAAATGCTAAATTTTGAAAAGATGCATGGGATATATCGAAGAAGGCTTATCAAGGAGATCATCGTGTAAAGTAGGCCAAACTTCAAACTTTCAAAGGCAAGCTTGAAAGCATGAGGATGAAAGAAGTTGAAAGAGTTGCCTAGTATATTTGTCGTGTTGAGACAATAGTGAACCAACTTGGAGGGAATGGAAAAACGTTGCCCACTTGCCTAGTGGTGGAGAAAATCTTAAGGTCATTAATTGATGACTTTGAGAATATTGTATGCACTATCGTGGATTCCAAGGACTTTTCAACACTCTCGGTGGAAGAGCTTGCTGGATCACTCAAGGCGTATGAGCAACGAAGAAGGAAGAAGAAGGAGAGTCTCTCGAACAAGCACTTCAAGTGAAGACAACATAGAGGAGAAGAAGGCATCTTATACTTATACTCAGAACACTCGAGGCCAAGTGGTATAAAAAGTGATCCTGGTGATAAAAGTCGGAAGACAAGAAGAAGACAAAGAACAGTACGACCAACAAAATTGGTGTAGAAGAGGATAAGGTCCATGGAGAGGATGTCAGTAATGCAACTCAAAAGTTGAGTGTTTTAAGTGTGGCAAATTATGGCCATTGTGCAAAGGAGTGCTACTCAAATAAGTGTTTTAGTTATGGTAAGGTCAGACACTATGCAAGGGATTACCGATCCGAAAACAAGAGGGAAGAGATGATCAACCTTCTCATAGAAGATGTTGAAGTGTTGTTGATGATGGAAAGGTTTGAAATCGGTCTAAGTTCAGGGACTGTTCATACTGAAATTGGAAGCTTAGATGACCAATACTGTAAGGGAAACGACAAAGATTGCGGTGTTGCAACGAGAGCATGATGAATTGGTGAAAGAGAACATGGTAAGAAAGGAAGAGATCAACAAGTTGAAAGTAGAGCTTGATAGTTTGCGAATCTGGAGGGTGTGCAGTCGTGCGAGGCGGTAAATGTGGGTGAGGTTATAACATCAAGGGTGGCAAATCTGGAGACAAATGTGGCTAGGCTAATCATGATATGATATTGGAGATCAATCGTTTCATCGTGCAACACATGGAGAGAGTGTGGATGGAACTCAATGTGAAATGAGTGAGACAATCAAGAATGTTTATGAAGGTGATACAAAAGGTTGTGGAGAAGAAACTCAAAGAAAAAGATAAGGAGATTCAACACCTGGGGAAGCTCAATTGGGTGCTTCAAGACAAAGTAAAGAGTCTCAGAGCAGAGAATAAGATATAAAGGGAGTTTGCACAGAACAATCTAAAACAGGAACTTGCCATGTTAACAAGAAGAATTGCCATCACGACATGGTTGTCCCCGCCAAGTAGAATATTGGAAGTAACAACCGAGGATCAGAGGAGGTGAAAGAGAATGAAGTGAGTGGAAACATAAACCAAAACGGTGGTGTTGTGGTAAGAAAGATGTGCAACGAGTGTGAGGACAATCAAGGTAAGGAAGAAGAAACAAATAAAAAAACAGTTGAAGTTGTCATGGCCAGCGGTAGCAGCAGGATCGACAACTATAGTGATTTATGTGTGCCATGGAAAATGGAGGTATTTTCAGATGGTCAAAGAGTAACCAATCAACAATTGAAAAATGGGCTAGTGCTTGTGGCAAGACGAAATAAAGGATAGAAGATCCATTTAAGTTTACGGGGAGGAGTTTTGTTAGATAAACTTAAATGAGGATAGTGGTGGAAATACGAAAGATAGAAGTGTTTTTAAGTAATAATTATGGAGTTCATTAAATTGTATTTTGGTAGTAGTTGGGTATATGTCTTTAGGACTAGAAGTTCATTAATACTAGAAGTTTATTGATAGTATTTTGGTAGTAGTTGGGTAGCTGTATTATTTGTATTTTGGTAGTAGTTGTATTAAATGTATGTTGCTGAAGAGTTAAGTTAAAGAGCCTATAAATACTGCATGTAGTACTCAAAGTTTCATACAACAAGTCATAATATCATAGTGTTTATCCATGAATACTTGTTGTCAACAAGGTCTTTCCAACACCCATTATTTGTACCTAATATCCAATATGACATACGAAATTTAGTAAGCAAATAAATCTTATTACGTGAAAATTGCAATAGTGATTCAGTAAATAAATATGATTGCATGGTAGACTTAGTCTTAGCATTGTTCATGTTTCTTATCTAAATGACTCCTCTGTGAATGAGTGTGCTACAGATACTATTGCTGTTGCTACTTAATAGCGCGAAAAATGAAAATTTCGAGAAGAACAAGTATACTTCTGGGCCAATTGATGATACATGCCTACTCGGTGAAAAATATCTGAAATGTTTTTTTTGGGAGTGAAAGTTCACTTTATATTTTGGATTGATTTGCGACTCTTTCAATCTTATTATTTTTGTTTTGAATTTATCTCATTTAACTTCTTGGGAGATTCAAAATAGGTGTGATGTTTCCTACTTGTATGTTAGCGACGTATTAGTTGAAAAAAAATATGTTGTCATTATATTTATTGTCCGGTTCTTTTGGGTGCTTATATTTTATCGTTGTTTGTTATATTAAGGGATGAAATCCATGCCCCATTGATTTTCTATTTTCATTTAGTAGCTGTAGAAGTATTTCAGATTGTGATATGTCAACAAATGTTTTGTGTCCACTAGTTTGTGATTCATGTTGGACCTTTGATACAGGAATGTGCCGCTGCTTTTGTATTCTTTAAAAGTCGGTATGCTGCTCTTATGGCTGCAAAGGTACTGCAGACACCAAATCCTATGTTATGGGTGACAGACGTAGCTCCCGAACCACATGATATTTATTGGTCCAATATTTGCGTACCATATAGGCAACTTTGGATCCGTAAGATAGCTACACTTGTGGCCTCTATTGGCTTCATGCTCGTGTTCCTTATCCCTGTTACATTTGTACAAGGATTGACTCAACTAGACAAACTTCAGAAAATGTTCCCTTTTCTGAGAGGGATGCTTAAAGAGTAAGATGTTGCGGCATCTATAAAGTGACTAATGTCATGGACTCCTATACTCTTATAATGACTCTTTTTCTTTCACATGAATCATACTGCTTTAATTTACTTGATGAATGTACAACTTCATTTTGATAAGCAATACAACTTTTAGTAATAAAAAGTACAAAAAAGAAATTGATAAATATATCTGTAGTTTAAGAACAAGTAGCCACTCAACTAGTAAACTATGTTGGGATATGTAACCACTTGAGAGATAAATTATTCATGAACTATTTTTTTCGAAAAATAAAAGTTGTTTGGAATTCTACCAAGCTTTTAAATACGATATTTTATCAGGGTTTAGCCTCTAGGTTATTATCATGTCAGCTGCTTGTTTGAAGTGATAGCGTAAATTATTCACACACAACTACAATTTAAAGTTGGTCATTGATGGTTCTTCTACTCCGCCTATTCTTAGCTTATAATTTCCCACAGAAGCAAAGTCTAAAATTTTGTATTTACATATGCCATGCTTCCTTTTCAAAATTGAAATGATCACAAACTAGTACAGAGAGAGACTTACATGGAATTTGTAGGTGTTTATTTATTATCTAAAATGCTATGAAGTTCACTATAAATTGACTCATTTTTGCAGGAAACTTGTGAGGCAGGTGGTGACTGGTTACCTACCAAGCGTGATATTGGTTTTATTTTTGTGCACAGTTCCACCTATGATGATGCTATTTTCTTCTGTGGAGGGGTCTATTTCTCGTAGTGAAAGGAAGAAGAGTGCATGTTGTAAAGTCTTGTACTTCACAATTTGGAACGTGTTTTTTGTTAATGTATTTACTGGTTCTGTTATCAGTCAGCTCTCGGTTTTTTCTAGCGTAACAGATCTGCCTGCCCAACTTGCCAAGGCAGTGCCATCGCAGGTGATATATCTTAGTTCCTACAAAAATAGTCTGATTTTTAATCTCAAACTTTATTTAGATTTATTCTCATATGTTAAAGTATTCTTATATTATATTGTATTAGAAATGATTTATATGCACTTGGACATATTAGGGATTTTAGCAACGCTGAATAATGTACACACTTGTTATCTTGATTCCCATCTCTACCCATTTGTGGAAGAAATAAATAAGTAACTCTTCTGTAATTAGTAATTCATTTTGTTTTGGCCTTGTCATGGTGTACAGGCTACTTTCTTCACAACTTACGTTTTATCGTCTGGTTGGGCGAGTTTGGCATGTGAAGTTATGCAAATTTTCCCTCTTCTATGCAATATTTTCCAGAGACTCGTACTCAGACTTAAGGAAGATGCACTCGATAGCAGCCTATCTTTTCCGTACCATACAGAAGTTCCAAGAGTATTATTGTTTGGATTCCTCGGCTTCACTTGTTCTATTCTGGCACCCCTGATGTTGCCCTTCTTGTTGTTCTACTTTTTCCTTGCTTACCTTGTTTACCGAAATCAGGTTAGTAGTACATCTATCACGAGTTCATCTAATCTTTTGCTCATTATTAAGTTTATTGCATTTAATTATTTGGTTCGCATAAAAACTCAACTAATAGGAACGTTTTTAGTTTTTTTACGTTTTATCTAACAAACTTAGCCATACATTATTACTAGATTTGGGTAGTGATTGTTTCCTAACAATTTATATGATTTGAGTGATTAGTTATCGAAGAATATGTGAGAAGTTAATTAGTTGCAACAGAGATTTTTTTTTTTTGTTTTGGGGAAAAACAGGGCGAGAGTCAGCTTAGTCTAGTTTCTCATATGAAACAAATATAATAAAAATGAATTGACTAAGGAAGCCGAGAGTTATTATAACTTAATGATTATTGCTCGAAATAAATTTTATTAGTAAAATATTCTCTTTCAAATGAAGAGATATGACCGAACGATGTAAATTATATTGAAAATTTTGATCATGATATATTATTTTCATATAAAATTAAAAACTAGTTAATGGCATCATGGTTTCTTAAAAAACTGATATTTTTCAAATTTTTAACCATAAAGCCATGATTTAACTATTGTGTGTATTTTATCATCGTTGTTAGTTTACTTAGAAAAGAAATTGAACTCACAATCTCTCCAACTCTTTCTTCCAAACCCTTCAAATTAATTTTATATCTTCCAAATATTATTAATATTGATATTAAACCCACGACTTTTCCACCTTCGTTCCAACTTTTGTCGGACCAACCTTATACTCAAATCCACCTACAGTCAATTTTGTTTAACTACAAGTACCCCGATGGAGAAAAGAAAGGAAATTACTTGTGTATCACTACATCTTTACATTCAACTGTATTTAATTTGTTTCTAAGATCCTAACCAAAATAAATGATGCAGTTCATTTTATGACGTCAAATGATGCTTATTTTACGTTCCTTCCCGTTAAAACCTGTCAATGATTCTTTGATTTTTTCTTAACCAGCGCAAAAACCTTCCACTAAACATAATTTTTCTGTTCAGATTATCAACGTGTACATTACAAAATATGATAGTGGGGGACAGTTCTGGCCTATTGCTCACAACACCACCGTGTTTTCGTTGATATTTTCTCAACTTATCGCGCTGGGGGTGTTTGGACTTAAACGCTCATCAGTTGCATCTGGATTCACCATTCCATTGTTGATTGGTACGCTTCTATTTCATCAGTATTGTAGGCAACGGTTTCTCCCAATATTCAAGAGCAATTCAGCACAGGTAAAACTCCCTTTCTCCCTGCCCCAGTCCTCACCATCGCCCTTGTCTTTCGTCCAACCCTTTTGAATTAATCAGGCTTGCTTTAGATTGTAACTGACATGGATCTGAGAGATGAGCACAGCGGGAGGATGGAAGAGATTTATGAGCATTTACCTGTAGCCTACAACCAGCCCAGTTTAATGGAAGATGACTCAAGCCAACCCCAATGCGTCAAACGTCACGGGGACATGGACAGAGGTCAATCTTCATCGCAAGATATGGAAAAAGGTTTGTTTTAATATTAAGAGTAAATTATACTGTGATAGCTCAAATTGCAAACCATATTCCTCATCTTGGAATCTATGTATTAACTGTTTTAAAAACATTCACATTCCTTTTTCCTTTTTTATTAAACTAATTTCTCTTCATTGCTTAAAAAACATTACACCGTGTACTTCCATTAAGAGTAAATGTTATAAAGAAGTAAAGAAGATCATGTACAATCTGAAAAACTCTTGTGGAATGTCAGTGTAATTCACTGATATTGTGATTTCCCTCTTTGAATGATGTTTATTAACTTAACTTTTCTTGGTAGAAGGTAAATAAGGTGGAGAGGAAAGAAATAGATGGAAAATAAAATGAGTTTATTTGAGAATAAATAAAAAAGGAGAGAAATAAAAAGGTGATATTAACTCATTATATTTCCTCAATTTCTTATCCATTTCCGTTCACCTATTTACTATTTATCTATTTCTTTTATCTATCTTAAATTAAAACACTTATATTTTTACTTTATTTCTTATTTTTATCCTTCCTATTTGCTACTTATAATTTTGTTTCCTTTTCTCACAAACTGACCCTTGGCCCTGTTTGTTTTTCACTCAGGCAAGGAGCTTTCTCAAAAGGATAGACCACGCCCAGTACAACGCTCAGTGAGTTTGAACTCGGATAAATCTGTACTTGGTTTAAACCTATGAGTACTCCGAAAATGCTGTACATTGTATAAGAAATATCATGACGTGCACTAAAGGTGCCTGTGCATGAACAATTGTTCAAAATATAGATGAAGATGAGAATCACTTGAGATATACACATATATGTTGTTCATTAATTTTTTAGTTGTAAATAGTTTTCTTTTAAAATGAGTTCAATTAAATGTAAATAGACATGTAATAATACAACATTGTCATCAAAAGTGAAGTAAATTTCAGAAAACGGTGAAATTGAGATACGGCAACATGTATATATCTTTAAAGGATTTAATTTGCATTAAGAAAAGGAGCTTCCAAATTAAATTAGAATTAGTCTCAGTGAAATTTGTGCGCCTATTTTATTGATAGATTTTTTATTAATTTAAAAGTAAATAAAAACATCTATAAATGGTGATGCACAAGTATAACTTGCTCCTCTGCTGGTTGCATTGCATTACTTGAATTATATTCATGAAGAACAGCAGAAACCAAAAACTGGAGTTATCACGTAGAAAAGGAAATCTGCAGATGTGGCAGTTAACTTTTCCATCCATCATCTATCACGAAGTCTCCAAATTAGAGAAGTTACTCGTTTCTTGTTGGTTCTTTGCATCTTCAATCAAATTTCTCCAATGCCACAAAACCTGCATCAGTCCCCCACTTGCGACATGCAATAGAAATACACGAGGCACTGTTGCAAACCATGAGGACATGATCTTGACAAACACAAAGATGAAGTACATTCCCAGAAGACGCCATTTCAAAACCTTCTCCTGTCAAGTACAAATCCATGAGAAAAAGTAGAAAAACAACTGAGCACAGAGCTGATGATGAAATACACAACAAATTCAAAATATAATACCTCACATCTATGAAACAATTCTTGTGATATCTCCTTCAAGAAATCAGCCACAAGACAGCCAGCAAAGAGGCCAACAGGAATTATCAGTTCACGGTTTATGGACAACGTATATACAACGTCTGATACAAAGCTATAAATGAAAAACAAAACAAGAGACCACTTCACTGCCTCTTGTGAGAGATTAAGCAGTTTATCTAGAAATATATGCTCAGCCTTTTTCCAAGGAAATTCTTGAACAAAGACTGGTATTGTTCCTTTCAGTTTCTCCCTCATGATTCCAATCTTCATCTTAACCTCATTGGGTTCATTATGCTCTGCCATTGATTCTTTGAATGATCTAGTTCGATTATAACTTCTTAGACGGGGAAAGTATATTTCTGAGCATCTGTGGAAATGGCAGGGTTGGCATTGAAACAGCTTTACCTACACAAAAGAAGGGAAACTAATTACTACAAATGAATGAAACTTTCAGCCACTTACGTTATATATCATACTTCATAAATTTTAATGACTGCAACTTCACTGTAATGGAATCCCCCCATATAAAATTGGAAGGCTACTCATGAATCGTGACAAATATAGAGCAAACATTTTTACACTAATAAGAACCAATTTAGACAAAATATTGAGTAACCTTCTTCGAAAAACTTTGCACTGCGAATGTATCAAAATTAAACGCTTAACAAATTCCATCCATCACGTTTCAGTTAAGTTTACTCATCATATCAAAGCAGGACCCATTGTTCACCTTAAGCCAAATCTTAAAAGTTTCTCACCCCTATGTAGTTTCTCAACTTAATTGGTCTTTCACTATTTCTTTCTCTTCTGAACCGTTTTATGTTGACACTCTTCCTCTGAAACCAATCATTTACCAAGAAAAAAACTCAGGTATCTCCCTAGTATCAAAAAAATTTCAGTCATAGAAAATCTTTGTCCTAATTGCTCTTTCTATAATAGTAGTCCTAAAACACAGTGCCAAAAACATCATTTCCTGTTTAATCGCATTCAAATAGATAGCACACAAATTTCCTCATACACAAAGAACATCACAATGCAACAAACTAAAGGTGACTTCAGTACAAACGTGTGGATCATTTCGATCGAATTAAGAATAAAAAGGAAACTGAATATTGATTCATATTTAAGACATCATTTAATGTAATTTACCCGTGAGACGATGTTTTAGTTGAAATCAAGGAATGTAATAAAAGCATACCCGAAACATGGGAGTTGATGGAACTGCAAGCGAAGGCAAAATCGCCATGCTTCTCTGCTTCAGCTGCAACAACCCAATCCAGTTTCTAGTGCAATTATTCATTAACCTTTCGTGTTTCTCTAGGGTTTTGCGTTCGGAGAGGTTTGGGCCTGGCCCAACTTACTTGTTGCAAGGCCCATCTTCGAGCCCGTAATTAAACTTACATCACTTTGTTTTCATCTTTTTTCTTTTCCTCACATGCTTGTTTTGGTTTTGTGAAGTTACTTAAATATTTATGTTGATTAGTTTTGCACTTCACCACAAATGACCTTAAAAATAAGCAAATTTATTGTATACAGCGATTTCTTATTGAATTACGGTGTAAAACTATTTTAACTATCAGTATATAACCTTTTTCAATGTATTTATATATTTCAAAAAAATAGATTTTAAAATATAAAAAATAAGAAGCATGAAGAAAAAAAAAAAAAATTTTTTCAAATAAAAAAAAAAAAAATAAAAACAAAATTTCCTTTAGTTTGGGATTTTTCTTCCTTTGCCTTCGCACTTTCTTCTTTCATTCTCATAATATGAAAATGACCAACTTGCTTTATTTGCAATAATGTTTTATGGTATAATTTTATTAGAATTACACTTTTAAGATCAAACTTTTATTTGAGTTGATAATTTAAATAATTTTACTTTTAAAATTTTAAAAATAAAAAAAATCAAATAAATACCCGATGTGTAATAAGGCGATTTTCTACACCCATGTGCTTAAACCTCTTATCCAAAAATAAATATATAAATAAATTAAAAAAAAAAAAAAGCATGAGAGAAGGTGTCGTTTGGCTGTTGTCATGGCTTGAATCACTGACCAAATTAATATATTATTTTGAATGTTAATTATCATTTTCTTTAAGTTAAGTTTTGAAGTCTTTGGTTTTATGTCGTAGGATTTTTCTCTCTCGTTTCTTCTGCTTTCGGGATATTCCCTTTCCCTTTACAGACTCAACATATTCACACATGCATTAACTTTAATACTTTACCCTACTTTTTCCTTAATACAATATATAATTATGGATTAACCTAACAAATTTTTGTTTTCCTCCTTCTGGCTTCTTTCAGTTTCTGCTATGTAGCATGCTTTATCACTTTAATTAATTAACATAATTAACCATTCACATTACATATGCATGCTTGTTAATAACAAAAACAAATTTACACCCAGTAAGATCAATCTTACTGATCAATTTTGTAATTGGTTAAGCTTAAACAAACTTCCTAATCATAAATAAATATTAATTTTATGTTTAAATTATATATTAAAAATTTAAGTGTGAGTCTAAGTCTCACATCAAGTAAAAATGAAAAAATTGAGCATCATATAAAGATGAAGACCCATAAATTTGTTATCTTAAGATTTTTAATTATGAGTGATGTCAATTTCTTATATGTGAATTAAACTCATGTCTCGTTGTATTATATTTTGGTAGTGATCCTTTCTCGAAAAATTCAACTATATATAAGTCAATATTTTTTATTATTATATTGATAATTAAATTGTTTTGAGTGAAATCTTTTCCTCTGAATATTATTTTCTCACCGATAACATTTCAACTTAAAATCTGATAAATAAAGTTCATTTTTTTCTCCATCAACAATATTTTGAGTTTTTCTTATTAACCACTTTACTACAACAAAAATACATGTATCTTCGTTAACTTTTACAGGTAAAAGTTAAAATGGTTTTACCTATAGACATTAAACATAGGTAAAACTCTCACTATACTTAAATTGCAATATTTAAGATAAAAAAGATATTATACTACAAGATGAAACTTCCAAATTCAAATATTTATTATATATTAATTTATTGAAAAGGATTATCAACATTTCCCTAAAGCAAATCCCTTCCTTTTCTTTAGAGGTTTATATCTTGGCAAGTGATAAAAACAAAACCATAAAATTATGTTCCAAGTTAACTATAACTATGAGGCCAACATAGTTTTATTTGTTAACTAATACTATATAATTAAGGTGCCTAAGTCTATTATATGGACCCCAAATATATTATAATATATTATATACATATTTGAGGCAATTAGATAGTGGTGTAATCAGCTATAACGGCCAAAGTTTGAAACTACAGAAAAGAAAAATAATATTATATTAATAGTGAGTGTCAAATTATGTCAAGTGTCAACAAAACCCTAACAAATAATGACCATGGCTTACCAGAATATCATCATAGTCAACCAAAATTCATCTAAAATATTACAGCTATGATCAATTACACATACACAGTCAACATATTATCTTATAATAACAATGACTAATTAAGTTTATCTAACAAGCAAGTCAAAAAAGAGAGGTCTATATTACACATTTTTTTGTAGGTTTGGAAACTTGGATGTGATTATCAAAACCTAAATAATGATCTTTTTTTTTTCTTTGTTGTTCACATTAGTGTTCTTCATGTTAAGGTTTATTTGGATTTTTTTTTTATAAACATTTGCAAGGGAATAAAATATAAAAAAAGAAATAACTTTTTACAAATCAAAGTTAATTGGATTATATAAGTTATTAGTCAGGACACAACTCTTTCTACTTAAGAGCGTATGAATCCAAACACCATTATTCGATTGTGACTCGGCCCATCCGGCCTTCGTCACAGGACAATTGTTGTCACCCACAACATGATTTTGGAGTGTCAACATAACTGAGATGTCAAAGTTCATAGCGATACATAACGTATAATCTCCTTTGAAAATTAGAAAAAATGTAAAACTACCATAAATATATATATATATGGTCATTTATTATGTTATATTATATATTTTAAAAAAATAGAAACCAATTTGTGAGGATTTCTTGGATCATGACAAAAATAATTTGGTGAGAGATAAGTAATATTAATAAATGATGAGCATAGATCCAAGCCCTAACACATTGGATTCCATTCTAAATAAAAATTCTAGCATTGAAGACCGTAAGAGGACTTTGGTCCATATTAATTAATTTCAAATTAATTTAAGCAATTAACATAGCATGACATACATTGGGTGCAACTGAGATTTAATCAAACTTGTCGTTATGATTCATGCCAACTACATTTGACCAAAATTGTAAACCCTATTTCAATTTCAAAGCAATATTATTGGAATATTATACTATATATCTTATTGTTCAATTAACATTTTTCATAATGGTTTATGGCTGTTCGTTTTGACCAGTGTTAAAGTTAAGGGTAACAACAATATTTTAAGGAATTGAAAGCTGGCTTTCGTTTATGTGTGATATTGATGGAAACCAAATGTTCGTTTAAAATTCTCTAATATAATATTGGAAAATGATTTCAAATTTCTAACTTATTTTTGTAAAACTAAGATTACCTTCTTTGATTTTATTTCTATTGTTGATACATAACTTGAATATATAATTATTATATATTACTTTAATTTTAAACTGGCTTAGAATTTTTGCAAATAATAATTCAATATATACCACATTTATGTAATGAAGAAAAAATTACTATACTAGTTATATATTTTCAGTCATATCTAAAGTTTAACTTTGATAATATATACATATGAATAACTAAGATAAAATATCAAATTTAATTGATAGACGACGACAACAACAACAAAATCGTAAATCATGTTAAATAAATAATATGTCAAATATAGCGATACTATATATATATATATATATATATATATATATAGAATATGAATTCAAATGTATATAAAACGTACGATTCAAACTTAATATTCGAAAAGACACAACCAGCACTAAATTTAAATCTTTTGATATTTACTAGTAACGTTCTATATAATTGCATTAGATATGTAAATTTGAATTTAGTTATACATATATAACTTTATTTTTTTGGTGAAGACAAGAGAAAAAAGGAGTATGAAGGACTTGTTTAAGGCCAATTTTTTATATGCTTTTTATATCTCTGATTTAATAAATAAGAGTAAATTAAATATGTAATAATGGAAATTTCTTTTATACAAGGGTTGCCAATTATTTTTCTACTAGCTAAAGAGAAAAAAAATTATTATCGAATTATTCCAAGTAGATGTCATGAGTTGTTCTAATTCTAGTAGGAATAAAACGATCTTATGATTAGAAACATCATAGTCATTTCGCTGTAGGTTTTAAATCTTTCCAACAACCTTAGATGGATTAGGTTAAGAATTTTGTATGAAATTTGTTTCTTTTATGTGTTGCTTAAAGATTGAGGAAAATTTCTTTTTTAATTTAACAACCTATATTATTTAGTCTTTATAGTTGTTGAGAAATGGTATACTATTTAATGAAAGTAAATATGATCCCATTGCTACCTTAGACTTTAATTAATGTCAGATCTTAACACTGCTTTTTATATTTTGGATGTTTCTCTTGAAATCGCTCAATATTAAAGGTCGCAATAACTTAACTTCGTAGAAGAGTTATAACGTCTCTTATTTTCTTCAATACTTACGATAAGTACATATACGTACATATACGTAAATATAAAGGATACTATATATTACTTTTAAATTTAAGTTTCTATACCTAATCTTGTTTAATTTAAAAATAAAAAAAGACGACTCTTGCTCTCCTCTTTTATATCCACTTTTTCTTCAAAATAAATATGTTAAATTAGATGCATATATAATCAAAATTAAAGTTCAAAACGTACAGAAAACTAAGGCTAAAATAAATAGTAATCATCCATTATATTTAGGATAGATTGAATATATATATTATAATATGAGATAGAGGAGAAAGTGAATTGTTTGAAGATTTCACGTCAACTAGAGATAAGGTAGATTTATAAATACATGAAAACTTTATTTTATAAGTCGGTTTTGTAAAGTTGAGTCAGATTTAAAATTTACTTTTTAAGATGATATTAAAGTCATTGAAAGTTTATTTCAACGAGATTCGCTATTTGTTAGGTTTATCATACTACTCTCACGCTTGAAATGTATATATCTCAAATTAAAAATCTCATATCGAGCAAAAATAACATATTTATGATATATAAATAAAAATAAACTTTACCTTATAAATCGAATTTTTAATATTGAATTTAATAAATTTCAGTTATTAAGATGAAAATGAACTTTATATTTATATAATAAACCTAGACAATGTACTTGAAGTGATGATTGTACACAGGATGAGATTATTAAATGGTTTCTTAGAAAAGAACTATGGAGCATGACTTTTCGATGCTTTGACAAAACCCATATCTAAAGGTTTCAACAAATTAATATATAGGACCTATGATCCTTATTCCCACCTAGAAAGAGTGAAAGGGGTAAAAAGTAACACAAATCTTAAATCAAATTTAAACTATGGCTTTCCAATGTTAATGTTTCACTTTCATTTTATATATACTATGATGTATGATGCATACTGTTGAAAGAGGAACTTAAATCTATTCTAAGTATTACTGTGATCCTGACAAGTGATTATATACAATCATTTTTCTTTAGATAAAAAAAAAATAAATAAAAACTCATCTATATTAAATTGTTGTCTAAAATGGAAAGGAATCATTTGGTCAGCAACATTACTGAACTTTCTTTTTTCTTTTTCTGAGACTACACAGATTTTGAATCTTATATAAGTCAATTTTAGTCTATATTAAGAGTACTTTGGAGGGATTTGTTTCAAACATTTTAGATTTTTTTTTTATAAAATTCAAATTAACTTATACACAAATTAAAAACAAAAATTTAGATAAATTATACAAGAGAATTTACAAATTATATATAAACAAATTTTAACTCTTATAAATCTTAATTTTATTTTTTCTATTTTTAAAAATTTTAGATAAGAAATTTGTCCAACATGAATATATTTAGTTAATAAAATTTTATAAATTATAGACACAAATGCATATAACAACTAAACAATTAGTTAAGAATCTAAGTGCAAGTTTAATTTTTATTTTAAGTAGAAAGAAGATAATTGAATAATATAATATAAAGAAAGACCAATAAATTTATTATTTTTATCAATAAAAAATGAAATTGAATTAAAAAAAAACACTTGAGAAGGTGTTTTAGCCCTTATACAAAAAATGGAACTTGTAAAAAAAACGGAATAACTTAACATTATGGCTCTACCAACCCAAAAGACCAAACAAATTAAAAGACCGATAAATTCATTGTCTTAATATTTATCGTAACATTAAAACTGATGTGAATTCTTTACATAAATTTAGCTTTATCTTACAAATAAAATCTCATTGAAAGTGTTAAAACTCAAAGTTAAAAGGTTTTGTATGGAGGTAGTTAATTTTCTTTGGTGGTTGGATGTAGTTTAATTTGACAACAACAACGGAAGAATTGAACAGCCACATATTCCAAAAGCTTGTTAACTGAGTCACGTAAAGAATCTATATTTTTTAATATGTAATTAAGAAACTATACATAAGAGGTCCTAGCTAAAGTATCTTTCTTATATATAAACAAAATGCACCCTATTGAAACATCTCATTTTATGCTATTAATGTTCACTTCCATCAACAAGACAACTCTCTCACCATATTAATACACATATTTTATCTATATTTTAGGCATCTATCACTGCTCATGCCAGGTGCCACTTCTTTTTTAAGAAAAACTATAATATTATACACCACTTTTATGCAATATTCTTTTACAATAGCAGGAAAAAAAAAACAACAAGAAACGAGAGAGATAAATGTAAAGTGAGGTGAAAACTGTGATTAAAAACAAAGCTAAATAGTAGAAGACACAAGAAATTTTCCTAGATACAACACTATAATAAATGAATAGTACAAGTTCTGTTTTCGAATTAGATTCAGTTTTGCATTCATAATATATCACGTTTAATAAAGCAAAACATTATACAAAATATCAAAATAACATCTAATAATTATAATGAAAAAGTAACACCAATATCGATTAGTTTTCTTAAGCGCTTATAAAAACAAAAAAAAAAAACTAAAAGAGGAAGTAATGTCATATTTATTTTGTAATATATCTAAACTAATTTGTAAATGTTTTTTTATATATTGATATATGCATGTATTCAACTTCTTGTTAAAAAAGTAAACTTCAAATTTTAATTTTATTTTATATTATAAATTAATTTTATTTCTGATCAATTTGATATTCTTGCACACTTTAAAGTTATAGTTAATATAGAACTTTTAAAATTTGTAGACAAGTTTTCTTTAAAGTTATATATATATATATTATATTATAAAGAAGTTTATGCATGTAATGTTTTATCTTAAGTTTGTGAAAAGGTAGCATAAGAATTGATTGTATCTCTTTATTTGTTTTGATGAAAGAGAAATGTACACGTAAACACAAACCACATTGTTCAGTGTTGGGCGCAGACTAAAGGGTACCCTACTCAGTGCCTTTTTCTGAGATTGCATAGACTTTGACTGGTCTTCTCTATGCACACAATAAATCATAAATCATACCACAAATCAGTTAGAACACGAAACATATTTAAATCATACCCAAATCAATACACAAAAACAATAGTCAGAGAAACTACACTGCTACTACCTATAGCAGATATCATCAACATTCAACACTAAAGCTTAACTAAGCACAAATTAACATATAGCTACAGTACATAGATAGTTATACATACTATATCTATATATGTAACTTATTTTATTTGTCAATTACCCCCTCCCCTTGTCACAAATGGCTAATAATAGTAATGAAAGTAAAATAACAATATACAAATAAGATCATGTTATTGTGCCCCTGGGTAGTTAAACTCTTGCAAACCACATTCTTCACCTTCAAAATGGGAAGCAAGTGAATCATGGTGATAAATGGTGGTTTCACCCCAATTTGTGGCGGCGGTGGTGGTGGCGGTGGTGTTTTGGTCACAAGTAGTAGTGATAGTAGAATCTGTTATCTTGTGGTGGATCATGCCCTCATTGTACAAGAACTCTAACCCATCTGAATAATGAGAAGAAGGCACCATTTCCTCAAATGATGGGGTGAAATTACCACCTTGTCCTTGCACCATGTTGTCGTCAACACCAGAGTATTGACCAGTGTGTGCAAATTGTACCTCGTTGTTGTTGGCAACAATGCAGGCCGAAGAAGAAGAAGAACCAACATGAACTTGTTCTTGATAAACCTGTTGCCCTTCTGATGGAAATTGCAGATTATTCAACCCATCAAGGGTAGGCTGGTAATAATCACCGGAAAATCTTCCTCCGAGTTTGATGAGGAGTTTCTTGATGGAATCTTGGTCGTTGAAACCTGGACCTTGGTTTGTTGTGTATGGCAAGGGTACTATCGGTAGTGGCAGCACTGGCATGTTAATGTTCTGTGGCCAACATAGTTGTTGATGTTGTTGTTGATGTTGTTGATGTTGTTGACTAGTGTTACTATTTTCCTGAACCATGGATAAGGAAGAAGAATCACCATCGCTACTCCTCCTATTAGCATCACTAATTTCTTGCTTAACACTGTTGTAATTGCCTCTATTACGTGGCTCTCTTCGATGCTTCCCTAGAAGCTTCTTTTTCAGCCTCGTGTTCCAGTAGTTCTTTATGTCATTATCAGTTCTTCCCGGCAATTGTGCTGCAATCACCGACCACCTGCGATCAACAAACCAAAGGGTTTCACGAAACAAACAACCATTATCTACTCAGTAAAAGTTATATCTCCAAAAACCAAACACGCATTATAATTAATTATTAGCATGCATATATTGTAGCAAGCAAAACCTGGGAGTGAAATGAACACACACACACACACACATACCTGCTCCCGATACTGATGTAAAGGCTGCAAATAATGTTGTCTTCTTCCTCGGAGAAACCACCGTGCCTGAGATTAGGGCGAAGGTAGTTCAGCCACCTAAGGCGGCAACTCTTGCCGCATCGCTTAAGGCCTAATTCATCACAAAATTAAAGATAGTAAGTACTGTCAGACACACACACACACACACAAAAAAAACCTAATCTTGATACTGATCATGATGTCTGTTAAATTAATGAGAATTACCGAAACCAAATTGGAATATATATAATCTTATAATAATAATTTAGACAGTGTGGTTTAAAAATTTGAAGTATAGAGATGGATAGTGAATGAAATGATGATGAAGGAAAGAAAAATTTAGAAATAGGGTTAGAAAAAAGTGGTAAAATATATACCTATTTTTTGAGGCAAAGCAATCCAGTTACCACCAGTGCCATGTTTTTCTATGTAGGATTTGAGCTTAGCATCTTCTTCTGGTGACCATGGACCTTTCTTCACGTTTGCTTTGTCGCAGCAAGGAGCTCTGCCCATGTTGTCTTCTTTTTGGTTTTGGTGTCTGCTTTGAGCTTTTTGATCTTTTGATTGATTGGGGCAACTTCCACTCTTTAATTACAAACCCAAGTCAGAATTATAGGAGAGAGAGAGAGAGAGAGAGAATGAGAATTATTAATATAAAAAAACTTGGAGGGGATAAACATGATTCCAAGACAATCCATTCCACTATTTTTATATAGTGTGTGTGGCAGAAAAGAAAGGTATGTGTTTATTTGTATAGAAAATTCCTGAAATTTAGTATTGCCAGAATAGGAGAATAAGGTTTGTTCTTCTTGTCTTTCTTAGACTGGAATCAATTTTAAGTTGTATATACTATGGGCTCTAACATTTTTTATTTTCCTTCCAACTTTTCCGACTTCACTGTCTATGCATGCATCTCACATAATCTCACACTCTTTCTTCATTTTTCAACTTTTTTCTTATTACAAAAAATTGTTTCTTTTCTTTTTTATATACTTTTAATAACACATTTTCATCACCTTTTTTTTTTTTCTAAATGTTATCATTAAAGTTCTCCCCCACCCGACATTTTTTTATAGTTTTCCCTCATTTTATTGATGTGTTGAATGTGTAACATGTTGCTATAAAACAAGTCTATTAATCATGACCATTTTTATGAAATAACTTCGTTTTATTACTAATAAAATGTATAAAAATTGAAGGATGTTACGATAAAAATATACTAAAAATTGAAACTTAATCATAAAATGAGCAACAAAAAATATGACAATTTAATGATAAAACATGTCACTAAACCTTTTTTTTTTACAATTTAGTGATAAAATCCAAATATCCTTATTTAATATATTTGTTTTTGTTGATAATTAAACTTTTTTTTTATTTAAAGAATTGGTTGATGACTTCTCAAACCTTATTAATTAATAAAGTTGTAGCATGGAAATAAAACTATGAGAAGTGTACTATATTGAAGTTTTTATTACATTTTCTTTTGTTAATTAGGAGTTATCAACAATGTTGGACATTGTTTAATGGTGATGTAGCTTTTGTCAATGCTTTGAAATTTGGCTGTGAAGGCTGTCTTATATTAATGTAAAGTTAATATCTTTCCAACTTCTAAGTTGACCAGTTTTATGATCACTTTAGGGCACAGAGAGTCTGAAATACTCGAGAAGGACACATGTGCTTTCAAAAATCTATGTTTAGAGTTTTTTTTCAAACCAGATTTTCTTAGAAAAATAGTTTCTAAAGGATAATCTTTTAATAGGTTTTAATGCGCATGAATCAGGAAAGTGAGAGGTGAGAAGGATGATGTGTAAAAATAGAAGAATTTAATAAAACTCATAATTACAATGAGAGAAGAAAAACACACAATATAGAGAGCCCTTTGAAAGAACTTTTTATGAATTTTATTCTAATTTAAAAAACTACACATGGTTTTGTGATATTTTCAATATATAATGATGTTGTTGATGATGTGATTTGGTTTTTATAATCCATGTGTTCGAAGTAGCATTTATTGAAAACAATACTAAAAAAATCTCATATTTGTTAATTTTATTTTGAATTTTTTTTAAGAAATACTTATAAGTTTTGTATAAAACACTTTTCGTAAAAAATTTCGTAGAAAATATTTGTGAATTTTATAATTTTGTAGAAAATAATTATCTACGAAGGAATTACCTGTCAATTAAAATTCTTAGAAGAAATAGTAGAAAAAAGTCTTTTCTTGTAAATTTTTTTAATAAATTTAAAAAAAAAATCATGTAATATAAAAAGTTTTAATAGTGAAAATAAATTTATGTACAAGATATTCATCTTAATAGGACCGTGACATTCAAAAACTGACCTCATGAGTATTTGAGTGTGAGAAATAATAAAGATAATTTCATCTTATGGGGTCCGTAACTCACCAACCAAGCTTCATATCCGAGAAATGAAATTAAAAATTGAAGGATGTTGATATCTATAAGGTGTAATCAATCTCATTGATTTTAGTCCAAAATTGAAAGGTTAACAAAGATTCTAGAAGAAAAAGAAATAGAGGAAAAGCGTGCATTGAATTTATGTGGAAAAGTTGTGAGGGTTTTTTTCTTCCATTTTTGGTTGGTGAACAAAATGACTTACTAGATAATAAGAGTGCCGTGAGAACCGAGGCAGTAGGCTGACTAGTGTGTACAAGCACTATCCCCACACTAAATATATATATATTAGGGTTTTAAGTGAGTTTGATTTCATGTTTAATAGAAATACGTTTTAAGAGGAGAATCACATATTTATTATTTTGGAGTTTTATAATAAAATGTTTATAATTCATTGATCACATCTACAAAATGCTAAATTATCGATAAAATATCCATAGATTTTAAATTTTGAATTATTAATAAAAATATCTCTAAAGTAAATTCGAGCATTTACTACTAATGAAATATTTGTCAGTAATATTTGTCAATAATTTCTTAGGTCACGTGTTCGTGTCGAACACATATCCATATCTGATACTTTATGAGAAGTAATGAAATATCTAATTTATAAAGTCATAGTACAATACAAAGAAATCTTTGAATAAAGACAAATTTTAGTAATAAAAAATAATTAATCATTATATAGTGACCAATTTAAGTACCAATTTAAAAACTAAAAATTATTTGCAACTAAAATAGTTCAAAAAAATTATAATTGGTGTCTAAATTGATAATTAAAATAGTTTTTATTATGAATTGGTTTCTAAATTTGTCCCTAACATTAGCTACAAATATTTTGACTATTAAAATAATTGGTCTTTAATTAGAAAAGTGGTCTTTAACATATTTTTTTTACTAAAATTGGTTATTATTTGAAAGTTTCCTTATAATGGTATTTTTACAATGACAATAATTTTTATTTTTTTATGTTAACAACTTTAGTACATATAGTTTTAATTTGGATTCACACAATAACAATCATATATTTATCATGTTTTTAAGAATTAATATACATTTTTTAATATTCATATATCACGTATCGTATCCTATTATTTTCAAAATAAATATATTGACGTGTCAGATACGTATCATATCCGATACACATTGTATTTGTGCATCATAGGTAATTTATAATGTTTATTACTGACAGATATTTATGTCAATAAAATGAGCGTCAAAGTTCCTATTTTGGACTTTGCCCATTTCATAATAAAATTCATTGGTAAATTCTTGGTAATTGATTTTTTTGAAAAATTGTTGGTAAATATTTGCTGATAAATAAATTTTTAAAAATTTGTTGCTAAATCTGTTAGTAATTGAATCTTTTTAAAATTTGTCTGTAAATTTGTCGATAAAATGGGTCTAAACATTTTTACCAAATTTGATGAAATATTTTTAATAAATTAAATGATGTTGGATTAGTAAAGAAGAAGAGAAGAAGAAGAGGAGAAGGAGGAAGAAGAGAAGGAGAAGGAAAAAGAGAAAGAAAAGGACGAGGAGCTAAGGTTGCAACAGTTATGATAGTACTAGAGGTTGCGACGATAATGGCAGATCCAGTAATGACAACAACAATGGAGGAAGAGGAGAAAAAAGAAGAAAAAAAATTGAAAAAGGGAAAATAAGGAGGATCAAATAACGATATTTACTAACAAATTTTATCAAGGCCAAAATTTGTCAGTAATTACTAATGGATATTAACCGACAAATAATTATTGATAGCTTTTTACTGTCAATAATTACATATGGACTTTGACTATTGATGATTATCAATGGATAATTATTGACAAGTTTTGGCCATCAATAATTATCAATGGGTAATTACTGAAAAATTTTGAACGTTTGTAATTATCGACAATTTTTCTTATTCGACAATAAAATTTACTAATGATCATTTGACTAATAGATTCTTTATCATCGATAAGTCATGTGTAATTTTGAATTACTAACGAGGATTAATAATTGCTGACAAATTTTGTTAGTTGATAAATTCTTTTTTCTAGTAAACAACTTAGCATGTGTTGTGGTCATTTTTCTATTATATTATAGAATGGATTTTAATATATTACATATTTGTTTGTTTGAGATTTTTTATAAAAAATTACGTTATAGAACTAATTTAAGTGAATAAAGAAATTTAATAATGGAAAGGGAAGGAAAGAAGAATGAAATGGAAACTTTTTTTTTCTCCAATTTGGCGCTTAAGAAACTAGGAAAAAGGGAAGGATGGTAAAAATACTTTTGCCAGCAAGTATTCACAGATAAAATATGTCACGGATAAACCTTTCATTTAGTAGGTAATATAAAATAATTATTTACTTATTATTATTAATTGTTGTTTCATTTGAAGAACTTTTTTATTTCGCTAAAATAATTTTTGGTATTTCTCAACCATTGAGTATATATGTTGATATTTGAAAAGTTTTCTTAGATCTCTAAGGTATTTTTCTTCTTATCATACCCTTAATTACACATTTGTTTTTCTTTTGTGCAATTTCTTTCAATAGTCTCTCAAAATGTTTATAAGACACACATGTGTTTAATTTTTAATATTTTTATTTGTTGTTTATTTTCATCATGTAGAATATTATTTCAATATATTTTATCTAATTATTTTTATTTTATAACTCGTTATCAATCATACTGTAATTTTTTCACTATAATTGTATTAATAACTTTTATTTACTATAGTATAAAAATTTATTGTAATTGTCGTCAATATTTTTTTATCACTATCCAACATATATTAAACTTCAAAAGATATAAGATCTATGTTAAAATTTTATTATTATGTTTATTATTTGTTCTTTCCGTCATTTTCATCAATTGATGTATTATAACTTTTATTAGTGTATAAAAAAGATATTCATTAGAATTTAAAAAATTGAAGTAAACAAACATTTAAAATATATTTTAATTTGAATATTTGTTTTCCTTTTATATATTTTTAAATTTTATCAACTAAGTTCCATTAATGTTTGCATATTTAATAAATGTTTTGGTTTTCATGAAATTTTATTTGGTATTCTAATATAAAATGTAAACAATTATAATTTATTTCAAAGTATTTGATATCGAAGAAACAATCATCCTCCTAATATTGAATTTTTGATAATATTATGTTTATGTTACCTTAATTTTTTATTATTTTATAAAAAATAATTAAAATTGATATTAAAGGGGTAAGAAAATGGGTACATGTATGGGTACAAGATTATATCCGTTACCCGATATGGATGGGTGTTGAAAGGGGGAGCTTGTTCAACTCAAGTGAAGATGGTTTTGATGATGTCCAAGGCTATGCATCATGTGCATCACTGGTTTAGGATTAGTCTTGTTTTTTTAGCTTGTGCATTAGATGTTGTAGATCAAGAATTACATGTAAAACAAGCTTGAATTGGATTAAATCAGCTATCAAACTTTTGAATGTGTCAAAAGCAAAACTCGTAAATGGATTAAATACTTAACTAATAGATTATATGAAGGCACTGCACTAATGTAGTGAAAATACACTCACAATAATCTATTAAGTAAATACCTAATCCATTAATTACTACAGCAGAACTCTGGTATAAAAACAGTTTTGAAATCAGTTTTAAAACAAAGAGAAAAATAATTGAATTGCAGAGAAACGAACTAAGAGACTTCTTTTTATGAGATCAAGATACATATAGTTCTTGTGCTTGCTTGGGAGATCATTCAATTGGACAATCAAGAAGATTGATGGTGGATTCAACCTTTGTGGGTCAAGATTGGATCTATGATCAAGTGATAAATCTGCACATCCACTAGGTGTATTCGTTCCTTGTTTCTTTTCTATTGTATTTCTATTTACAGTTGATTCACTGTGTGAAGTGAAGGTCTAGGTGCAATTGTGTGGATGCATTGCATCTAGGGGTAGTTCTTGATTTGTAGATCAACTCCTTAGTCTTTAGGGTCTTGAATTATATAGATGTTCTTGTAATTCTTGTATCTCTATTGTTTTAGTGGAATCCTCCTAAGTGGGTTACTTAGGAGAAGACTGGACGTAGAATCATATTGAATCGAACCAGTATAAATTGTTGTGTTCTTTGTTTCTCTCTTCTTTTGCACCTTTCTTGATTGCTTTACACAATCCATTAACACAAAGCTGTAAAATTGGTTAATTGGGTCATTAGGGTTAAAGAAACTTTCAAGATTCAATTAAAATAAGTGAAAGACTCAATAAACAGTTTAAATCCCTTTTTTGGTTGAGTTATATTAGACATATATGTTTTAACAATGAGGATGAGACAAAAGTTTGATACCCGTTGGGTTTAAGTATGGGGATGAGGATGGATTTTTTCTACGGAGATGGGTATGAGATAGCAAAACTCATTCCTACCCCGCCCCGTTGCTATCCCTACTCTTAATGACTAAGATATTTTGTTGGTTTTCATTACGAATAAAGAGCGTGTCATTAGTGAATTGTATCAAACTCACCTCGACCCCATTCTCACCTACTTTCATCCCTTGTAAAATCTTTTCCTAAAAGACCCTTTTAAGCATCCCTGATAAGCCTTTTGAGTCCCCTTGTCTAAGTTCTTTCGTAGGTATGAATTTCTTTGATTAGGCTCTCATTCACTAAAATTAAGATTGTAGTTAACTCAAAATACCTATCTATCTCCATTTATTATGGAACCTCAATCAATCCATCATATAAATAAGATAGTCTCACTTAAGTGAATCATAAGCCTTTTCATAATCTACTTTAACCATAATTAATTTTACTTTACTCATTTGAATTTATCCTTAAAATGAATCATACACTCTAAAACTTAGCAAGTCTACATACCAATTTAGAAATCCAAACAACAAAACACAAAAAGATCATTTAATTTGAGAAAATATTTTTTGTTCTTTATCTAAAACAACATTGTAAATTTTCAAAAATTATAAATATATTTATTTCTTTACAAAGGTGATAGAAAAGGAAGTCAAAATGATAAAAAAGAAAAGAAAAACTATATAAAAAAAATGCTAAAATTTGTTATAGAAAATTTAAGTCTCTTTCAATGATAAATATGAAACAACACAAAAGAAAATCAATTTATAAATTTTATTATATAAATAAATTTTCATTTTTTATACAAAAGTATACTATCATTACAAGAAAATTCTCAATTAGAAAATAATTTTAGAAATTAAAAATAGTTAGTCACTATAGTGATCAATTTAGATACCAATTTACAAAATTAAAAATTATTGATTTCTAAAATAGTCACAATTATAAATAAATATAATTGGTCACTAATTAATTAGAAACCAATTTAGAAACTAAGTCATTTTGGTAGCCAAAACTCAAGTACCTAATTTTTAGTGACAAAATTCCTTTGGTAATCAAAACCATAATAGCTAATTTTAAAGACTAATTTAATGACCAATTATAATTTTTTATTCATAATAGTGATTATTTTAGTAACCAATAATTTTTAATATTTGTAAATTAGTATATAAATTGATTACTATAGCTACTAATTATTATTGGTCACTAAAATATTTCACTATTTAAAAGTTTTATTTTAGTGTATTACGTAATTATATATATATATATATATATATATATATATATATATATATATATTATTATAAAATTTATTATTTTATTGATTTTGTAAAAATTGTATAAGCTTTTTTTTAATTTGAATTAGTCATTTTTTCTAACAAGTTCATTTAATAAGTATTAACCATATTTTATTTTTCAAAACTAAATTTGTTTATCAATTTAATCTATTTTCATTAAGTTTTTTTACAATGTTTATTATTTTCACATATAGTCATGGTTAATGGCGAACATTTTTTTAATTTAAACTATATAAAAGTTATAAAAAAAACCCAACAAATATTAAAAGTAATACAGTAACTAATTTTTTCAATAAAATTAAAAATACATAATAAAAAAGTATAGTATAGGTGTAGGCCGACATCATCCCGGCCCAACCAAGGTACACATGCGATTAGGGATATCATCGGAGCGGGTAGGGTACAGATAGTAGCTCCCCCGTACCCTACCCGTTGGATAAATATTCACCTCGTACCCCTATCCATATCCGTCGGGTATTCATTATGCGGGTACCTACCTATTTTTTTTCATATTCGCGGATATCCATCATGGGTACCCGCGGATATCCATGGGTACCTGCAAATATTTACCAAATTATTTAAAAAATAAATATTTAATCTTAGATTCAAATAAAATAAAATACATCACTGTCATAAATTTTAAATAAAGTTCAAATAAACTCAATTTCATACAAGTCCAAATAATTATAAAAGTAAATATAAAATGATGTTCAACACAATAAAAATTCTTTAATTAATGCTTTGATCAACAAGCCCATTTACTCCAATTGATTCCTGAAAAATAAAAAAAAAAATAAAAAAAATAATAAACCTGAACTGTTGTCACGTGCCAAGTATTCTTATTTTGATTCCATCATTTTGAAAACAAACATACCATAAATGTCACTATCTATGTAGGGTTTGATGTAGATGCCCGATTTCAAAGAAAGGAGAGAGAAGAATGTCAAGGGAAGTACTTGGAAGAAGACAACATATCAATACTTGAAGTTGGAAGAATGAAGACAAAAGTTTAGTGGGTATGGGTATCCACGGGTACAGATACTTAATACCCGTACCTGCACCGTTAACATGCGGGTATCAAAAATACTCGTACCCGCGAGTAGCGGGTATCCATTTTTAATATTTGTTTCTTACTGTTGCGGGTTTTACCCGTGGATACCCGTAGATACCCGCGGGTACAGATTTTTTTGACATCCCTATATGTGGCTGACATCATCCCGGCACAGGCAGGGGCCGACCTCATCTCGGCCTGGTGGTGAATGTTGAAGGAAATCTTCTGTGCGATCCAATTAAGCACAACAACCCAAATAAACACAATAGTCCAACAAAACACCATTGGCAAGACAAGAAGGCTAGGTATATCTCGTCCCTTTTGGCCTTGTATATCCCGGCCCAATAATGCGATAGATTCGAAGATGAGCGAAGAAAAGATTCACAAAAAATGTTCTTGAGATCGTTTGGTTCCATACTAAAACAGTTTCGATCATGTACATATATTAAGATAAAATCACACAAATAAGATAGCATAGCTAGTAGTTTATAAGTTATAAACTTCTAAAATAAGTTAATTTAAGTATTTATAGGAAAAAAACCCAGTTAGTTCAGTTATAATTTACTCAAATATATTAAATTAAGTTATCGATAATTTTTTTGGTTTTTAACTGATAATCTAAAATTTTATTTTGAATATTTACCTATTAATTTTTGAAAATCCACAATTTTAATCCAATCCAAATTTGTGCTCATGTTTTTTATTGTACATTTTAATTAACCAAATTGCCTCTTCATAGTACTACAACATAATTTCTTAAAAATCTAAAAGCTAAAATAAAAAAATAGAAATTGATGAGAAACTAAAGTTACAATATTTTAAAGAGGTCAAATTAAGGTTTTTACCATTCCATAGATAGCCCCACAAAATTGAAAAAAAGTTTAAGTCAAAAGAATCATACACCGTTGTGCCACAAAAGGGAGAAATTAGCTTAAAACTTAACATATTTAATGCTCATTTAAGCTTTGCTTATTTGACCACAACTCACCTTTACATTTTACTACTTTACACTGCACACTTTCATTATGTTCCCTACTCCAGTATGAAAAATTGTAGACTCCGTGCAGTCAAAATTTAATGATTAATAAAACTTTAAACATATTAGTGAAAAAAAACTAATTCATACTTTTAATATTTTAAACTGTTTATCTGCAAGTAAACATTCATGAAAAATATAAATTTAGAGTTAAATATATTTTTTATCTCTAAATTAATTATAAGAATTGTATTTTATTTTTAAACTAAATATATATATTAATTTTAATCCACAACTGCGTTTTACTTAAATTTAATCGCTTTTTGGTTTGTTGTTTGTTTGTGTAGAAAAGCAGATTCCTACTAAGCTTTTTCTTAAATGTAATCCTATTTATAGCACCGAAAAATAATAGCTGACCTCATTATTCCTTTCTTATTATTTTTTTTCATGTTATTTTAAAATAGTTATTTATATAAATTAAAATTAACTTACATGTAAAATAAAAATAAAAAATAACTAAATTTGTTTTTACAAATTAATTTATAAATAGACTAATTATTTTAACTCATTAAAAATATTTGTATTTTTCAATGTCTCTGTATGAAAAAGTTGGTCCTATATTGTTAATGAACATAATCAAAAGTTGAAGGTTATATAATATTGATCCTAACTAGTTCAACATAAGTATTGTTTTTTTTTTTTTTTCAATAAATGAACAGAAAAGTAATATGAGTGTTAAATTAATTAAAATTAAATTCAGTTGAATGAAATTGAAATTGTCATTATTATTAAATGTATATGTTTGGTGTTTTATTGGACTATTAATATATCTCACCTGCAATGAAAGTTTTATTCAAAATTAATATTAATAATCATTTGAAACATGAAGCAAAAATTTGGTAAAATAAATATGTTAAAAACAAATTATTACAAGGAAAAAAGTGGTTGGTGAAGCATATATATATATATATATATATATATATATATATATATATATATATATATATAAACTAGTAAGCAAGTTGTGCAATAATAATTGAATAATTAAAGAGTAAGGACCAAAGTCTTTTCTTTCTTCTAATAGTACGACAGTCAACTTATAATAATTCGATTTTGACCATTGGGTTTGAAAATTTTGGAGAAAATTAATATGTAATTTAGTCTTTATATGTATTATACATTAGTACTAACATTTATTTAATTATTTTTTCATAATAACTTATTTGTAAATCACCTTTAATTTTGTTATCAATTATTTTATCGTATTCATGGAACTATATTTTTTAAAGTTGGATATGTTAATATTTAAAGTACCTTTTCTATCAATAAACTAAATTAATGTTGACTAACTTATTTTCGCATGTTTTTTTATTTATTTTTATATGTACTTCTCTTTTCTATTGGGTGAGGCAATAAGTTAAAGAAATGTTTTTTTTTAAAATAAATTTTAACTTAAAAGCCTTTAAAATATGAGATAATTATGAAACAACTATTTCATTTTCAAAGATATTGTTTCAAGTTTTCAAGTAAGTTTTAAATAAATAAAAAGGTCAAACATAACCTACAATTTGGCCCATTAACTCATAAAGAGGGACCAACATACTTAACTTTGGGACACTTTAAAGACTAATTTGATTGATATTTTATAGCTTAGGAAATCAAGAATAAATTTTTAAATAAAAGTTTTAACTATAAACTTCAGAGAAGAATAAAAGGAATGTTTCTATAGTTTAAGAAACCCTAATAAGTAACCCTGCTTGCATATAATGGGTTGTATTTAAAGGTGTAAAATTAAGTTCAACTCTAAATAGATTTAAATTTAATTCAATTTACAAGTTACACATACAAAATTTTATAACTCAACCTAACTATAACTTCGTAAGTTTGTTTATTAAAGCATATATAATTGCTGCATGAAGTTAAGGTTAGTAAGAGGGTTCAAAATTGAATTGATCTAAAAATTTAACAGAATCAGCTCCAAAAATTCTAGATTAAAATAACGAACTTTTTATCGATTTGGATTTTATTTTTCAAGAATTAGGTGATTCAATTCAATTTCAATTTAACACAAATCGATTCAAAAACCGAATTGAAAAAAAAATATTATTTCACTTATAAACGATATATGTCAATAATAAAAAAATTCTATTGTGTCCAACTCGGTTCATTGTTAAAATTTTTATATTATATGAAAGTTTTCTTGCAAATTAATAAAAAAAATTTGCAAGAAAGAATTTTTTTTCTCCATTATTTATATGAATTTTAATTGACATGTAATTCCTTTGTAGATAGTTTTTTTTTACATATAAAATTTGTAAATATTTTATACAATTTTTTTTTGCAAAAAGTGTTTTATACAAAATATTTTGCAAAAAATTAGTAGAAATTTCTTGCAATTTTTTTATAACAAAAATTATATGTATTTCCTACGAAATTTTTTTCAAAACAAAATTGACAGAAAATATAAATTATTTTAGTAGTACATGCACTACAAAAAAAAACGACTTTAGACAACACTAAACAATATCACAGGTATAAAAATGTGGTATAAACATAGTAAAGGTAACACTTTTTTAGGTGTGGCTTAAAAATTATCCTAAGCAACATTTATATAAATGTTGCTTGTAAACAGTGTGAGATAATCCATAGAAATATGGTCTAAAATATATTAAAAATTAAAGTTTTTATATTAAAAATATTTTATCCCTCCTTTTTTGACTACAAACTCAGTTTCAGAAACGTGAAAATTTGAATTTCTTCCCTCCCTTTGGTTTTAGATTGAAAACATGAAGAGCTCATAGTGTTGAAAATATGAAATTTTGAGAAACACATATGAAAATCGAAAAATTGGTTTAACACTGATAAAACGACATATCCTTTATCAATGAGTGAATACAAACTAATGTATTGTTATATGATAAAAAAAGTTGGAAAACAAAAATCAAGGATAAATTTTTAGAAATTCAATTTTAATGTTAGATCAACTCGTCACAAATTTAACTTGAATCCATTTAACTCAAAATTTAACTAAATTAAGTTGTTTTTAGTATATGTTTAACAAGTTTTAAACTTCTTTTTTTTAATTCAAACCAACTCAAACTTATAGTAAATTAGATTGACTCTCGTATTAGAACTCATATTAACATTCTAATTGTGTGACAAAACCATATTGCCTTCCATTTTAAATATAAAAAATTGAAAAAATTGCTATAAGTATTAATCTATAATACATATTTAAGTTTTATCTATTAAAAATAATATACTTAATTATATATTATATAAAATTAATGAAAATCATAATATAAAGGATCACTTAATCCTAACATATTTTTATTCATGTAGAACTAGATTTAAATAAATATCTTATAGTAAGATGGTTAAGTTAAAATGTTACGGGTGAAAAACACGACTTCAAATAAGATATTTCTTTTACATGTCTAATAATTTTTTTTTCGATGATTCAAATAGTATGAGATTCAATCTCCTTAAACAAAGTAAGGTGTTGAGGTGTTATATATGAATATAACAATCATAATTGAAATGAAAATTTAACTAAAAATTAGTAACCAGAAAAGTCCTATTTATAAAATCGTCACTTAAAAAAATAGGGTTTTCGAAAAATAATAATCATTAGTAAAATTGGTAAATATTTCGTGCAAATGATATAGTTAAAAAGAAAACACTTCATAATTTTTTGAAATAGAAGTAGCAAGGAGAGTCAAAGTTAATGAGTTAAAGCTAAAAAGAGCATTGAATTGAAGTTGAATTTAGTAGAATGGAGAGTGAGTCATATTCATTGAATGAAATGAAAGAAGCATTGTGTTGTGGTAAAAGGTTAATTAATAGTGTGATTAATTGAGTGGGGATTAATTTGAATGATAGCAAGTACTTCCTCTTTATAATTGAAAATAGGTATGAAAATTAAAGATTCAAGGATAGGGATGCTTGACTTTTCATGCATATTTTGTTGCAAAATTCTTGAAAGCCACATAATTATTTTAAATTAAATAGCAATTTAAAGTACTGTTTAATTAGTAAAAAGAATTTAATATTGGAGGAGTTAAAAATTATAATTTTAAAGTTTGAATTCTTTAGTAATTTTTCTTTATTGTTCATCTGATGTGTATTCAAAATATATCAAAATATATTGGTGATCAATAATTTTAAAATATATATAATTACTTTTAAAATAGTAAAATAATGTATTTTTAACGTTCGATCGAAAAATCAAACTCCATAATTTTGTATCAAAAAGTTAAAAGACTACATTACTATTTAATGCTTAAATTTTCTTTAGTGCACCGATACATAATCTACCATTTAATAGTATGTTCAGCTTTTTATACGTTGTGACTCATCTTAATTAAGTAATTGTAATTTTAAATCTTTAGCTATTCCTACACACTACTAATAAAAATATGTAATTTTATTTTATATTATTTAATTCTGATTATATGGTGCAAGTTCGATCTTATTTTTCTATGGATTTAGAAAATCCTAGAGATTTCTCAGCGTACATTGATTTATGTAACTACTTTTCATCCAATGATTTGAATTATACGGACAATATTTTAGTCTATATTTGTAAAATTTAATCAATTAACAAAACTAACAATCTCATATTTTTTAATACTAAGTTATTTATTTTGAATTTCAATGTATTCTGTCTTCAAATATATAAGTTTAAAAATATTAAAAAAGAATAATTTATATTTATTTAATATTTTGCGCTTATTATTTTTTAGATAATAAAAAAAAGTCATTATGAGTGAAGAAATAAGTACCAATAGTCCCTTAGTATGATTAATTATCCTACCCACGCATGAAAGGATGAAAAAACACAGGATTAAGAAAAAAAAAATTAAAAAGCTCTCGTTTTCTTTTTTCTAGGTTCGTATTCTTCTTAGAACATTATACATATAAGAAATAAGAAAGATTAGAGTTAAACTTTATCTACAATTATCTATAAAATTTTCTCTTCTTTTTTTTTATTTACTTTTTGTTATTTTTTATTTTATAAGTTTACTTGAACTTTTATTATTTGAAAATGAGTAACTTATATTTATTCTATGAATTTCTAATTGGGATTTTTAATTTGTGTATGTATTTCTCTTAATGGTTCCTACCCTTTAGTGTATGTATTTTACTAAGTACAGTATGACCCAAATACCCAAATACTGTACTAAAGATCCGATAAGTATGGAATGCAGATCATATTGCAGGCCGTTTCTTTCTGCACCGCTATAAATTTCTCCCTGCACCCTCATAAACTTTTGTATTTCAAATTGTGCAACGTAAAATATAACTTTACATTCTGAAATATGTAATCTAAAATTAATTTTTTTATTTTATATTTCAGAATATATAATTTGGAATATATATATTTTTATTTTAAAATATAAAAAATATATTTTAGATGGTACAATCTCTAATATACTTGTATTTTGTATTATGCAATTTTTTTTATTATGTAATCCAAAATATACAATTTGAAATACAACGTTTTTATATTTTAAATTATACATTTTCAAATAAAAAATTCATGATAGTGCACGCTAAATTTATGTACTGCAGCAATTAATTTTGAGTGGGCCAAGACCCAGATTCATCGGAGGCCCTTCTATTTGCATACCCGAACTGCTATTTACACTAGATTTTTCTTTTATTTATTTTTTATCATCAAATGTATCTATGTAAACCTTATTCTTTATACTCTCCATTCTAATTTTTATCTAGATCATTCTTATCAATTTTCATTCTTTCTCTATTGAAGGTAAAAAAAGAAAAGTGAATTTCAATGCAATTTTCATTTTAAATAATCATTTTCAAAATCATCAAAAGGAGTAAAAAATCAGTTTCATATTCATCTTCCAGAAAACATTATTTTCCTCAAATGCATTAAATATATTGCCTCCTATATCATAAATGGCTATTTGGTAGCTTAAAAATAATTATTATACATGTATTATGCTATTTTTTTTTCTTATACCTGTTTTAAGTTTTGAATAAAGGCTTGCTTGAATGATCAAAGGTGGAAGAGAGTTAAACTCTTTTTATTAATATCAAAATAGAGAGAATCAATGAAACTTGGTGACCATTGAGTGTAAGGTATGCAATATCTATATTTTTGGTGACTATTGAGTTTACAGGAAATATGGACTTTATAATAAAAAGGAATTTTTTTTCTCTTACCAATATCTATATTTCAACATTCTTTCTTTCAATTATTCTTTATGAAAGTACTCTTTCCGCAAATGACGATACATAACTCATTCTCTCATTTATTAGAATTAAAGATAATTGATTTCACTCTCATGTGATTGCACTTTTTATTATTCATATAAAATTGTTATGGTTATTGTTCTTGGTCAATAAACTAATTGCATATTTGTCTTTGTTTAACTATAACTGATAAATTTGATTGAATTGTGATAAGAAGAGACACATCAATAAATTTTATGTTTATACGAGATTTTTCTTACAAATTTATTAACAAATAATTATAAGAAAAGATAATTTTTATCATTTTATCTAAAAATTTTAATTGATAGATAATTCCTCCGTAAATAATTATTTTTTACAAAATTATAAATTTATAAGTATTTTCGATAATTTATTTTGTGAAAAGTATTTATACAAAATATTTTTATAAAAAAATTGATAGTAATTATTTACAATTTTTTTATAACAAAATTTATAAATATTTTTTACCAACAAATTTTAAAACAAAAATAACAGGAAATTTAACTTTTATTGGTGTTTTATCTTGATTCTTGTACCAAAGGTATGAAGTTGCTAGTGTGATAGAAATATATTCATTGCTTGATTTATAAATTTCGTTTTGTGTAGCTTGATTTAAATCTCTTCAATTTGCTTTTTCTTATAAATTAAAATAAAAAATAGTTTAAGAATTTTTTTTATTATATTATTCAAAAAATTTAAATATATAATATTATAACTTATATCATTAATATTTATAAATTAAATACACTTATTTAATATGTAAAAATAATAATAATTAAATTTATTTAATTAAAGATATTAATTAATTAAAAAATAGAAAATATTTATATAGTTAAATATACCTTAATAAATATCCATCTCTTTATATATACAAAGAAAAAATGAAAGAAACATTAAAAAGTTACTAAGCTTTTAATAAAACAATTCAAGATTTTCAACCCACTCACTTATCATTTCTGAGCAATTCATCTCATTATTTTTTGAGTGGACCAACAACATGTTAGATCATAACGGTTCAGAATAAATTGTTTTGTCACCCTTAAATTTATTAAATTCATCAAAAAATGTAATATGCTGGTAGTATTAATCAATTAAAAATTAATTAATTTATTTTATCATCTTAAATTTATTTTCATAATGATTGAAATAAATATCAAGATTTTTATTTATTTTTTTAATTATAATACATAATATTTTAAAAAATTCCTCCTTCACACACACCGGTAATGAAATATAACAATGATTAGAAAGATATTTTCTGACCTTCAATAATGAGGCAGAAGTTTGATAGCAACACAGCATATCATAAACATCTTTAATTTTACTATATACACCAATAAGTGAATGTCTTTGTGTGGAAATTCACAACACTTTTAACTATGAATTCAATTTATATAAATTAACATAATTTCTGACCTAAAATTTTAACATAATAAATTTATAATTTTTTATATATTATTTAAATATTTCACATAAAACTTAAACTTGAATTTTTTTAATACAGTGAACATCATCTTACCATAAAGGTTTACATGTTCGAGAAAAAAGAAACTGACATTTAAAAACATCATATATGCAATGCATATGCTTCTCACAGGTATTTGAAATTTTTGTGGACATTGAATTTATGTCTTCATTTTTCTATAATCCCATTTGTCTTTTCGGTTATTCATTATACACCGTTTAATTAACAAAGTAACACAAAACTTGGTCAAAAACATCAATAACAAAAGGTTGGAAGATTATATATAATTTAGAGCAATACAAAACCACCAGTCGCTTCAAGTTTTGTCACCAAAATAAAATCAAATATGCACTAATAGCATTAGCACTTGTCTAAGGTACTATATATAATATAAGAGACTTAAAGGACTATATTATAATAAAATAAAAATTATCATGTTACATGATTATTTTCTTACAAATTTTGTTAAAAAGATTTGCAAGACTTTTTTCTGTTATTTTTTCTAAGAATATTTTTTTTTTATGAATAATTATTTCCTACAAATTATAAAATTCGTAAGAACTTTTTATAAAATTTATTATGAAAATTATTTTATACAAAATATTTTACAAAAGAAATTGACAACAATTTTTTGTAATTCTTTTTCATAACAACTTTTGTAAGCACTTTCTGAAAAAAAAAAAGAAATTCAAAACAAAATTAATAGAAAATATGAGTTTTTTTAGTAATGTATAATCGAATTATGATTTTTGGATAATTATATTTTTGAGTAAAATATGTGATTTTAAATTTTAAATTTAACGTTCATCTTAATTAATAAATATATATATATATATATATATATATATATATATATATATATATATATGAGTCAAAATCACAATTATTCCACGATGTAAATTAACCGGATGGAATCACAATAAAAATGTTTGATTTTGAATAAAATTATTAAGAAAAGTTGTAGCTAATGATACTCATTTTATCCAAATATAGGGTATAAATAGTGAACTCACAATTTGCACAACTTAACCATGTTAAATGGGTGTTATTTAATTTTGAAAGAAACATGGTATATATAAAGTGCATGTGAAATGTGATTATGTAATGTGATTGATTAGTCTAATCAGACATAAAGTGAAGTATGTGAGAAAGAAAAGGTTACCTTTCATAGAGAGCTTGTCCAGCTGCTGCACTGCTGACTAGACCTTCTTCTTTTCATCTCTTCCCTTAAAACTCATCTATGTGTCAATCAATACCAAAACAGAACATTATTTAAGATTAATCCAATTAATCTCCAACTATAGTTGTAATTGTGGACTTTGTCTGTATGTTTGTTAATATCCAAAAGTCATTAAAATAAAAAGAATATTTATAGTATATACAAACTTAAAACTATGATTAATATTCTTTTAACAAAAAGTTATGATTTTTCTCACTTATTAACTTATTTAGGCACAAAAAGGTCAAGCTTACGGCTTGAAGAAAATAATCATTCTCAATATCACGTGTCAATGTTAACACAATCTTCGGTTATAATGTAAAAGTTTTCGTTATTTTTTAGGTTTACTTCTAAATATTCTTTTTAATTTGAAATAAAACAAACACCTATATGAACAACTCTAAAAATTCTAAACCCTTTTCTTGTACATCAAAATTTATATTATAAAAGAGTGAAAGTGTAGTAAAATGATTACGTAGATGGCAATAAAAAACTAAGGTTGTGTATTTGTTTGTTGACATGAATGGTTGGTGAAGAAGAAAAGAAAAAGGTTGTGGAAAGGCCAAACAAACACCACAAACCCAAACTCTCACTGCCCAAGTGGCCTTAAAGCCTGGAACACTTCTCAAACCTTATCTTCATCATCTTCATCATCATCATTATCATCATAATCTTACTTTTTTTTTTATAATCAAATGCCAATTATATATATATTTTTTTTAATTCCTCATCAAAATAATAATCAAATGCCCAATCATGCCATATTATTTCTTGGCCCACCAACCCTATCTCTTGTCTCCCTTGTCAACCTTCTATTGTAATTTTTTTTTTTTTAATTTAGGGGTTTTCCTTGTCATTATAATCCTTTCAAAATTACAATTTTAAAAGTGGTTTTATAAGGTTGAATTTTTCTCAAAATTAATATTAAAATTTATTTTATTATTATTTAAAATATGATTTATTTATTATTGTCAATAAAGTTATAAGATTGGCTTAATAAAAAAAATTAAAAAGAATGATTAAAAAGGTCGTGGTTCAACTTATCTATTAATATTGAAAAGATTTTATGTTAGTTTGAAAGATTTAAAAAAAAAAAGTTGAAAAAATTGTGGATTTAACTCCCCACTAAAAAAACCTCACGACGATATTAAACGATTAACATTTATCGATAAAAAAACCAAATTTATTATTGAATACTCTATATAATTTTAGATCTACAGATTTTATATTAAAGTATTTTTGACATTACTTGTAATAGAAACCTTACACTAATTAATGATATTAAAGTTTAATAGAAAGATTTATCAATTGCAATAGAAATCTTACACTGATTAATGATATTAAAGTTTATTGGAAAGATTTATCAATCATCCACTGTCCAATCATGTAGGAATGTTTTTAGTCATGCAAATTTTATCTTTAACATATGTTTGGTTTGAAAAATATGCTAAAGATCAAGTGTGATCTAAAACTTCTAAAAGAAATACTAAAATAATATACTAAAATTTACAACTTTTTCAACGTATATTATTTCATAAGAAACTTAGTAAGCAAACTATTATATCATAACCCTAATAATGTGATTATCTCTAAACCATTTTATATTTGATATGATTAATTGGAATGAGGCTAAACATCAAAACTAATTGGTGAAGTAGCATATGTCATGGAAAGGGACATCCATTAACTTTTAACCTTATTTTTCGTCTTTCTTTAGTTTCTATCTTCTTACTTTCTTTCTTGGTCTTATTTAGTATTCGTGCAAGAGAGTCTTGTGTTGTCTAATCCTAATTATTCCCAATCATCCTTTGGTTTAAACAATGCTTTAATATTGTTCACTGTGACAAAGTCAAGATGCTATTTAATTGTGCAACAAACCAGTAGTTGCTGAAAGTTCAATTTCACTGAATCACTTGTTAGTGCTTATGTTTTTTTTTTCTTATTCATAACAAATTTTAAAAAATAGATTTTAAGTTTAACACAATTTTATAAGACTGGTTTATAAGATGAGAAATTATAACACAATTTTGCACAAGACTGGACATTAATAGATGGTGTTCGATAATGGATGACATAATGACCTAACAAATGTTAGGTTATTAGGTTTTATAGAGGGGGTTTCACTGAGGAGAACAATACCAATGAGATCTGAGCTTAACCATATAAGGCATTGACCACACTCTCAACCCAAAACATTAAGATAATGAGTTTATGAGTCTTTATTCTTATATAGTGATCTACTTTCTTATTTCTAGCCAATGTGAGACTTAAACTTACACTTGAATTCCTAATAATCTCTTCTTTAAGTGTGAGTCTCTTCAACTACATTAGTACATTCCCCTTCCAACAAAAATATTCCCAACCACAATTACTTCTTTTTCTACCTTTTCTATACCACCGTTATTCTTAACAGGACACGCTTACCTAAATAAAATTCCTAACGTTCTTCTTGGATATCGATTGTTCCCATCCATTTACAAATACATGAACAAGATAAAATATATTAAAATTCTTACTAAAAAACACAAGTATGAATCCACGCTTTTCTCCCACATACTTTGTAGCACTACTATTGTAAAATTACAATTAGATTTCAGAATCAGAATTGACTTGAAAAAATGATTTAGAACAATTTTTTTTACTCTTTTTCGGTTTACTTCCTTCGTCAAATTGTAATATTCCTTCATATTACATTCTTATTTGATACCACTATACTAAAACCATTGGTATGGAACATATTGAAGTAAAACTTTTAACCATGCTTGAGTAGGGGGAATTTTTCTTCATGTAATTTGATGTTATCCGTCACATCAATTTCAATTTCTCAATCATGATACATTGAATCAATTGATTCGTCGGTGATTTGCTTATCAATCATGTCCTAACATGTATTTTTTTTTTTCCACCTAAATGGTTTGTTTTTTTAACTATGCTACATTACTACTTTTTGTTGGTCCTAGAAAATAAAAAATGAAAAATAAAAAATAAAACTAAACCACTTTTTGTTGCTTCACACTTTATTATTGATCCAAACTAATACTAACCGTGAATTTGTTTTGATATAATTGCTGAAAATAGGTACAAAAAATAAAGTAGGACCTACTTGTCATATATTCTAATAATATTCATTTGAAATCATAGTGGTAGGTGTTTTTCTTTTTGTATGATTTAACTATTTTTTTTCTCAATAACTTTTATATCATAAATAAGGGAAAATACTTTTAGCTATTCAATGGCATGACTTGATTTTTATTTTTATTTTTACTTTTTCTACTATTAATTATTATTCATGTTAGGTTTATACATGGATATAGAAGCAAAGCTAATGATGGAAAAGTTGATGTAATTCGTAGAGTAGCAATGATTTGATATTCTTTACACCCAAAAATAGAGAATCAAGTTCCCTTATTCGCACTACTAATGTCAAGATATTCCAAAATAATAAGAGGATAAAGAATTTGCTTCACACTGAATTTACCTCATAGTTCAAGTGCATCCTCATCTTAGGATTGCGACTTTTTTTTTTTCCAAAATAAATGAAAAGTATATATATTTATGTTTTGAATGTTACATTAACTGTTTTGTGTGTAATTACTAACTTTAAGGTTGATTAGATTTTAACTTCATATTTGATATCTTTAATTAAATTGATATTATAAACTTGTAATATATTAAAGAGAAATGATATTTGATAAAGTTTAGAGAAATTTTATTTCGTATATTAAGTATTCAAAATTTGTATTTTTTTTATTAAGTTTCTGGTGGTTATTTTATCTTTAAGGAACATTATTCTCTCTTTATTATCATAGCTTACATATTTTCATATGAAGAATAAAAAAATATTTAATTAAATTTTAAGTTTCTTGCTTAAAAGTTTTCAGTTGAGTTTTTATTAAATAATTTTATTTTTATATTTTTTAATTGAGTTCTTGTCATCATAATAAAAATAAAAATTAAATTGAATTGATTTTTAATTTTTTTCGTAAATTTAAATATTTTTAATTAAAATATTTTGTTTTATTGAATATTTAAAATATTTATATTATTCAATTGAGTTTATCTCATCAATGGGAATTATGTGACCATTTGATTTTGCAGTTTCAAGTAAATCACTATCAACTTGATGATGAAAAAATATTTTTTCAACTCTAATTATTTTTATCAAAATACATCATTTTTGTGTTTGTTTTTGTTACGAGATTGATCAATGTACCAAATTATATCAGTAATAAAATTAAAAGTTCAATAGGGATTTGTAAACACTTTACAACTCTTTGTAATTTATATAACTAAATTAGATAACAAATCTCAAAAAAATAAAAATAAAACTCTTTTTTTGTACTTTATTAAAGGTTTAATTATGTCTTTAGTCCCTATTTTGGACTCGAAATCTCAAATTGGTATCCAAATTTTTTAAAATCTCAAATTGGTCCCTTTTTTAGTTTAAAAGTCTCAAGTTTACCCTTTCCGTTAAATATGGGTTGACGGCATAAAAGTCTAAAAAAATAAAAATAAAACTCTTTTTTGTACTTTATTAAACATATGATGTGCAATAATATATGATAAAGAATTCACTAAAATTGAGTTTCATGATCCAATTCAAAGTAAAAAACACCGAATAAACAATATTCTTGTAATTCCGACTCTAGGATTCACACTTTATGTAACAAGTTCTAATGTCATAGAAACAAGTCTAAACTTGAATAACAAAAACACTAATGTCTTAGCAATTTTTATTATATGTTCACATTAATGATCAAAATTATGATGTTTTGACTGACCGTTGATGTATTCTATTAAAGTTTATTCTAATAAAGTTTGTTGTTTGTTAAGTGTATTATCCAATCATTTTCGAATCACCCATCAACTATTGTTTGTTATGTGTTAGATTGCCATAACAACATCATTTCAAAATCAACTTCAAAGATCACAAAAAGAACTTGGTGGCCTCGAAAGATAATACATATATATATTAGGGTTTATGAGCAAAATAGTGAAATCTGATAATTTAGAAAGGAAAGATTAGAAAAATGTTATGTGAAAGGTTGAGAAACATGTTTGGTTGTGTGTGGATATGGAGTTTTCATTCTGACTTGCTCCCTTTGTGGGGCTGTCTCTCAACTCCTTTTGTTTCTTTTCAAGTGGTATCCCATCATCTCTCTCTCTCTCCACCATTTTACATATTCTCATGTCAACAATTATATAACCATTATAAAACAAAATCACATTCACAGTGGATTCTACATCTTAATCTATGCCCGCATGATATATGTTAGCTATATATAACTATACCATACGATTATATACTATTATATTATATTATATTTGTGAATCTTAGTTAACTAATAATTATTGTATTGGTTGACGCTAATTATTTTTAATAACTAGAAATATTTATGTTTGTGTCTGATTAGGGTAGATTTAGTTGATATGAACTAAATAAATAATAAAAATAAATAATGTTAACATTAGCCTAATTTTATTTTTTTAATATTTATATTTATTTAATTTATTATTTGTTAACTTTTATTTATTTATTTTCTTGTAGTAATTATAGTTGTTCTTGCTTTTCTTGTAGATAGTTATTATGTTTGTGATTCAAACACACTTTTCAAATAAATTGAGAAAAACTTTGGTGGACTCTAGAGGCTTTTTAAATAGAAAGTGTGATTCCCTAAATTTTATGACACAAATGAAATAAATGCATGGATATTATCGTATCTAGAAGATTTCAAGTTCTCGTACTTTTTTGGAGAAAGAAATGTCAATCCGAATACAAACTAATTTGGATTTAAAAAAGAAATTTACAATTAAATTATAAATAATTTAGATTGTAATAGCAATTCTTTGCCGGTATTTAATTTCTCATGTGAGTCTTAATTTAATCATTTTCATAATTAATCTTTTTTATACAACACCTTTAAAAGAAACTTAGTGTGACTATATAAAGAGACAAAGAAAAAAGAATAAAAAGGAAGAAAAATGAAGGAAAAACAACCACATTTGATTGTTAAAAAAGTTCTTTTCAAGGTAAGAAAAAAATTAAGTAACACTACGATTGTTAGAATATGTTATTACCTAGTGTGACTTTTATAATAAGGTTATGTGGTGGGTGTCTCTAACTCTATGAAACATGTGTAGTAATATAAATATAGAAAACAAAAAAATATATAAAAAATTGATTGTATATTATTAAATTTGTGTAAAATGTTATAAAATATGTTATATATACACACAACTAATCATATAAAATACACGTAAATAAACCTAAAACATGAATATATACTAATAATAACATAATGTTTAAATGTCATTGATTGTCTTTGGTGATGGTACAAGTGGCATCTTAGTAAGTGGATCATTGTAGGGTGGCATTCAACCACTACATCATGTATTGGATCTCTCCATTGAAAATTTATACCCTAAAATAAATATATAAGTAGCTTCAAAAGTACTTCAAGATGGAATCTCACATTATAAATTCAATTGGAATAGTATATAAATTGCTTTAATCTAACTCAACACTAGGATAAGAGTATAGAGATTGACTCTAGTTTGATTGGTTATATAAAATATTTTTGAAAAATTATAGTTGTGACAAAATAAGATTAAATTAAATATACCATTCAACTAAAATTCCACAAGTTATTCTTTTTTTTTTTTGTTCAAAGAAATTTATATTCCAAATTTTTATATTTCAAAATTTACTAAAAACATATTAGAGTAAAATTAACTTAAATTATACACTGAGACTTAGTTTTTTATAACTTATTTGTTTTAAAACGCTAAAGTGTTACTTTTTTACATTACACGTCCCTTGTTTTTAAGTTTTAAAATACTACACTTAAAATTTGTTATTATAATAATTACAAAAATAAATATAATTAAAAAAAATCACAGAGAAGACTGTTATAGTTTATTCTACATATTAAATTGATTCAATAAAAGTACTCATTTTCCTCTTCAAACTCTAGTGTATCTTACGTTCTGTTGAATCCTTTAAATTTCTATTCATTTTAAATCTTGAACTGTTTGAAAAAAAAATCAAACCTCAACTGTTTAAATAAAGTTGAAATTCCAAAGGATTAAATATGAGTAGAATTATTATAAGGAAAATGGTTAAAAAAAAACCTTGGGGAATTAAATTAAAATTTAATACAATTTAAACAACAAGAAAGTTACTTATTTTGGTTTTAAAATATAATATAAAGTTCTATGAGAAATTTTGTAGAAAACTATATAAAAAAATATCTTTTATAACTCTAAATATAACAAATCTAATTAATTTTACCTTCTATGTTAATCTTATCTCCAGAATGACTTTAATTTAATTAAAACGTCATTTTTAGTGACCCTCCATTTAGTTTAATGTCAAATTTTAAACAGGTTTATTTTAAACAAATTTAGTTTAAAGAATATTCATCTATTGTAGTGTGGATTTTTTTTCTTAGATTGGAAAGATAGTAACTATTTTTCTTTTTCTGAAAAGGAAAGTCTTTTTATCCAATGATGTTATAAGCAAATTTTACATTTAATAAAGTTCTATACGAATGGAAAGGATTAAGGAATATAATCACTTGTAGGAAAATTTTCTTTTGACATTCAATGAGTTTCAATTTTCATGCTTTTTTTGTTAATGTGGAAAGGTTGAAGATCTACACGATATTTATCTTATTGGTTAAGTAAATGAGACATTTTAGTAATATTTTTCCAGAAAAAAGGTTCAGTGAAGTCAACAACATCAATTCTCAATAACTTTGTCTTGTCAGCTTTCCTTATTGTTTTTTTTTATAATCATAGTTTTGTCAAATATTTGGTATCTTTATAAATCATGTTATTAGCTTTTCTTCTCAAATACTTTATTTTCATTGAAAAGAAAAAATCTTGATAATGAAACTAAAAGAATAGGGTAGTTAAATTTCAAAATGGTAGTTGCAACTTTAAAATTTAATTTTTAAATATATTTTTGTTAATTGAAATTTATTGAATCGTGAAATAATGGCACTTTCTCATCTTATTAATCAAAATTTACCTATAATTTTAAAATTAATTAACAAAATTTGTGCCGTAAAGATGAGCTTTTAATAATGCTCATAGATAATATTTATATTATAATACTTTTGTACATATATCTATTATATATCTTATCACATACAATAAAAAAAACTTATATATTAATCACATTTTCAATTTTATTTGAAATAAAATATAGAATTAAACATGTTTTTAGTCCCAAATTTTTATGTATGAAATTTATTTATGTATGAAACTTTAATATAATTTGATATTCAAACTTTAAAATATAAATAAATATAGATCTTATAACTCAATTATGTTCATTTTTAGAAATTTCAAAATGATGTTTGAGTTACTTATACTATTTGACATATTTTAATTAAAATATTATTTTGAGATGTTGTTTTATACACGTAAAAATATATAATATCATTGGATAAGAGAAATATATATATATATATATATATATATATATATATATATATATATATATATATAAAAATATTTTAAGAAATTATATAAAAAAGTGTCTCTAAAAATAAATAAATACTTTGACAATTTTTTTTATAAAGTTTGACAAAGTTTGTTTTTCAACACATATCAAACATTTATCTTTTTTTTTCAAGTCACATCAAACCGTTCTTTCATCCATTGAGGTGTTGCGAGCACATATGCTTTATGAAAAGTTTGTCAACAAAATTTTATTTAAAAAGAATTCCAAAAAAATAAAGATTATAATGCTTTGACAAACTTTAAATATATTGTATAAATTATTTTATAGTTCTTTTCACACATCTTCCTTTTTTTTTCTTCTAACTTTTTGGAATAGAAACTAATATCGCTTGTATCATAAACTATAGTTGACCTTATGAGTTTTTACACAATGTAGAAATCTAACAGAGATTCCCCATTACATGAATATAAAATGCAGAGTAATTAATCACTTTGCAAATACATATAATTTCATATATAAATAGTTTAATCACATTCTTTCTATCCTTTAGGTATCACAACTATGTAATTTGATTCTTCAGTTCCTAATTATACTGTGGAATCTAACCCTTTAAATATTTCAATCTGTGTTATTTTAACCCTTATATTAACATTTTGTTAAATTTTTACCATAAAATTCAGTAACTTAACACTCCATTTAATAACATCATAATTCACGAGTTACACTTACACGACTTAATTAAAAATTTAATTTTTTTCAACTATCATAAGCACAAGGTAGTAAAAGTAAAACTAAAACTCAGCAATATATGATTTGAGCACCACATCACGTCACAACAACAAAATATGAAAAAGGAAAAACAACAACAAAATCATCTTATAATTAGAAAATCCAATTTGTTCATTGAAATTTATAGATGTGAGCTTTAAGCCTAACTCAATCGCATAAAACTGGCTTCTAAGATAAGAATTGTACCCACTTATATATTGTAAATTGACCTTAGTCAATGTTGGTACTTCCCATAGCAGAAATCTAAAAATAGAAATCACATAATCAAAAGTGTAATTATAAACCTCGGTTATCTAGTTTGAAACATAAAAAAGCATTTTGAAGGAAAAAGAAAAGTTGGAAAAAAAAAAAAAAAACCCAGGAAGAAAAGTAGAAAAGTGAAAAGGTTAAAAGAGAGTAAAATATTCTCTCCATGAAATATGCTCCATATTGTGCGTGGTATCCACTTTCCACGTGATTCCACGTATACTATATACCATATACACTTCATCATGATTCAATTCCTTGTTATTTTGCAGAACATGTCCTTCTTCAAAAGAAGAGGGAGGAGTCATTAACTTTCTAATGGTCAACTTATGAGCCAAAAGCACACAAAAAGGAAACTAATTAATTTCATATTAATTTTCCAGAATATATAACCTTCTCATTTTCTTCCTTGCCTAATAATAAACAAACAAAATCAGACCCCACAAATGCACAAACCCAACAATCATAATAAATGCTCTTCATTCACACAAAATCTCACACCCTCCTCTTTCACAAACTCTCTTTTCATTTCACAACACTTCAACACTTTCCACCTTCACAACTATGAGTTTTCATGAAACACCAAACATAGGACTTGGTCTTGGTCTTGGTCTTGGTCTTGGTCTTGTTACCTTCCATGATGAATCAGAGAACTGCATGAAGAGTGATGGCCACAACAAGATCAGAAGGGTGGAGAATCCATCAAACGGTAACAACACATACCCTTCACTTACTTTAGGACCACCAGAAGATGATGAACATGATCATGATCATGATCGTGATGAAGTGAAAAATGATCAACCAAGTTCAAAGACCGAGTCCTATGAATACTTTCGACCACAGGTTTCTTCTCCCAGTGTGGTTTCTTCGTTTTCCAACTCCTCTAGCATCAAGAGGGAGCGAGATCAGGCCATGGGAGAAGAATTTGATGTAGAAGTAGAGAAATTTCAGACAAGGGTAACAGATGCTGATGAAGATGGTAACCCCAGAAAGAAACTTAGACTCACCAAAGAACAATCAGCAATCTTGGAAGAAAACTTCAGAGAACATTCTACTCTCAATCCGGTATTTTATATGTTATATATATATAAAATAATTATGTGTTTAATGGTTATACACTAATAATGTAAAATAATAATAATAATATGTTGTTTTAGATCTTTATTAAATGATTCTGATGTGCACTAATTAAACTTTTGATTCCCTTTGTCGTTTTTTTCCTCAGAAGCAAAAGCAAGAATTGGCAATGAAGCTGAATCTGCGAACCAGACAAGTAGAGGTGTGGTTTCAGAACAGGAGAGCCAGGTACCCTACTTTACTTTTATTTACCATGTTTCTCTGAAATTATAGAACTAAGAGTGTTTATGAGAAAACTAAAACAAATATTTGAAAAGTATTTATTACAAAAAATGGATCAAGTTACACCACCATAATTTAAACAAAATCATTTCTCTTTTCAGTTTTTATAATTTTTTAATACACTGATATATATATATATATATATATATATATATATATATATATATATATATATATAAAAAATATATATATATATATATATATATATAAAGAGAAGGGATAAGTTACTTCTAAATTAATTTTATGAAAATTATTTCCTACTTTAATATTTTTTTAATATCTAATTGTTATTAGAAAAAAAGAGTAATTCTAAGTAACTTGATCCCTTGTAGATAATGAAACTATATATACATCATTTAATACTTACCGTAGCATTTGAGTGAAGTTTCTGAAATACTATTGAACTAATAATATATTTACATAAAAAGTAGTGGATAAAATGAATAATAATGATTAATTAAAGTGATATATATGTATACATATATTTTTTCATTAATTGTAAGATAATTTGATGCACACAGGACGAAGCTAAAACAAACTGAGTCAGATTGTGATGTATTGAAGAAGTGTTGTGAGAGTCTGACAGAAGAAAACAAGAGGCTGCAAAAGGAGGTTCAAGAACTGAAGTCAATGCAAGCAATGGCAATGCCTCTTTACATGCAGATTCCAGCAGCCACACTTTCCCTGTGCCCTTCTTGTGAGAGAATTTCTGCTACTAAAAGTGAAGATGAAAATGCCAACAACACTACTTCTTCATTACTTTTTCCTTCAAAAACTCATCATCACCACTTTTACAAAAGTAACTATCCATTCTCTCACTCTTCATCTGCAGCATGCTAAAGCTCTGTTTCTTTCAAGATGAACACGAGACAAAACGAGAACGATCATATATAATTTGTGGTAATTACTACTATATATAGTTTGATAATTAATTAGTTAGAATGTAATTAAAGATATATAGAGATCATTAATTTAGAGATCAATCCCAACCACATGCTTTCTTCTAATGTATGCACGTGGTTAATTATATATATATTTATAGTACAAAAATAGCTAGAAAGAAAATTTCATATAGAGATTTTTCTAATTTGTTGTAATTTAATTACATGTAAGATATTTATGGTCTATGGTTACATTATATATATATATATATATATATATATATATATATATATATATATATATATATATATATATATATGGATCAATCATCATATTGAATGGTAAGAACTATTTGCTTACGAGGAGAGACTGTGGAATAATCTAAAGTAGTGCAAGAACGACAATCTTAAACGCAAGTTGCTTTAAAGATGTTTCCGTACAAGTTTGTTATCTTTTATGTCATGATTTTTTTTTTTAGTTATTTAAATAAATAATTATAAGAGTTTTGATCTTATCTTTAATGTATTCATTTGTCTAGGATAACACATGATGTATTTTAATATTTCTAAAAGGCTATAATTGCCTTTATATGGATGCAAAAGCTTGGCCAATTCTCGGTGTTAAAAAAAATGTATAGAAAATCTTACGCTAACTAACCATGTAAATAAATGTTAAGTATCCAAGTGTGAATCTAAGTTTTATATTGGCTAGAAATGAGAAAGTAAAGAACTATATAATGATGAAGATCCATAAATTCATTGCCTTAAGACTTTCGATTAAGAATGTTGTCAATGTTTTATGTGATTGGGTTCAAGTCTCATTAGTGTTAAATCTCTCTGATGATCTTCTCTCGAAAAACCTAACACTAAATTTTTGTCTTTCAATTCTATAATTTTTAGATGCTTTTGTGAACTTATAATAATATTTTCACTCGAATAAAGTACAATCGTTACATTAACCACACCCAACCCTAACATTTAGGGCAAGGTAATATTAATCAATTGATCTTACCTGTGCGTGTATCACACATAATCAAATATTTCTAAAATTATACATACATATGTTTGTTGACATTTTTATCTTTTGAAATATTCAAAATGGGCAACAATAATTCCTTTCCTAATATAAAGAATATGAAACTATGATACTTTTTTAAAGATACTACTAAATAAGGTACACTAAAAATTAACATCCAATTCATATCATTATCACATAGTATATCAATATAATTAGGATAATTTACTGCAATCTTTCAACTTATATCTTAGGCTTCAATACCTTTTTGGTTCTCATTTTCGTAGTGTTTGTTGCGGATGGTCCTAATTTTGACAGAATGTTTAAAATGATCCTCATTTTTACCGAATGTTTAAAATGGTCCTCATTTTCGCAATTCGTGTTTTATTTGGTCCTTTTCTGGAGCATTGTACAGGTAGCACGGTTTGTATTAGGGTGTGTTATGTGTACTGTACATAAGGCTATCTAACTTTAATTTTTCAATTTAGGGGAAATTTGCAATTAAGGAAATTTCTTCATCTTCGTCTTTCTTGAGCTCGGATTTGCAGACGAAGCAGTTAATACTTGTCATTTCATCATTGGATTGCAGTTGTGCTCTTCATTTCAATTTTTCAATTAATCATTATCAACGAGGTAAGTGGGTTAGGGTTTTCTAGGTTGTGTTTGCTCGTGGGTTAGGGTTTTCGTAATTCTATTTTGGGGTTTGTTTGATTTCGATTGTTGTGATGTTCTGCATGGTTTCTAAATTACTTCCATGATGGTTGTTTTTTAAAAGGAAAATACGGAGGTGAGTTGTTGAGTGTTGTGGGTAGAGATGCTAATGATCATTTAGTGCTCTTAGCGTATGCTGTTGTGGAAGTTGAAAACAAAGAAACTTGGACATGGTTCTTGGAATTGCTTAATGGTGATCTTGGAGGTATTGATGTGTGTGAGACAATGAACTTTATCTCTGACCAACAAAAGGTATGTTTAATATATGTTCAATTTATTAATTTTTGTTTAATGTTGTAAGTACTAATAATCTTATCATTGCACAGGGATTAGTGCCTGCCATTCAGGACCATGGTTCTTGGAATTGCTTAATGGTGATCTTGGAGGTATTGACGTGTCTGAGACAATGAACTTTATGTCTGACCAACAAAAGGTATGTTTAATATATGTTCAATTTATTAATTTTTGTTTAATGTTGTAAGTACTAATAATCTTATCATTGCACAAGGATTAGTGCTTACCATTCAGGACCTATTACCCACTGCTGAGCACAGGTTTTGCATGAGGCATTTGTATGCAAATTTCAGAAAAAGATTCTCTGACCAAAAATTAAAGATACTCATGTGGAAGGCGGCTAGGAGCATAGTGAATGTGGATGCTCAACATTACAGTTGTAGGAAATGGCTTCTGACGGCTATCCCTCAACATTACATATTGGACTTTAAAAGATTTAAAAGATTACACACAATAACAGTACGAATGATACAATAACAACACAAGTGAACCTCATTACTAAGTGCAGCCTCTTCTCATCAACCTTCAATAACTTCTCCAAATCATTAATCTGCCTCATTTGTGTCATTATGATGACATCCTTTTCATCAACACCACAATTTGAAAAAGTTGCAGCCCACATTATTGGAACCACCACTCTGTAAATCAATAAACCAAAAATTAAAACCAATTTATTATTAACACAAAAAATAAAAACAGATTGTACCCAAAATCTTCTATCAATATTCTTTGGAGTTTTTGCCATCCTCAAAATTGTCATCTCTCCGCAGCTACAAATCGGGATTAATCCATTTCTCGTTGAACCACCAATAGTGCACACACTAATTGGGAATGGAGGAACAAGATTGTCAAAACTCACCAATTGCCTAAATATTCCTTACCAAAACCCTAGCTCACTTATTTATCCCCAAATATCTAATTACCACACCTGTACAGTACACGTAATACACCCTAATACAAATCGTGCCACTTGTACAATGCTCCGTTAATGATTTAAACGACGTTACAGAGAAGGACCAAATAAAACACGAATTGCGAAAATGATGATCATTTTAAACATTCGGTCAAAATGAGAACCATGATAAACATTTTGTCAAAATGGGGACCATCCGCAACAAACACTACGAAAATGAGGACCAAAAAGGTATTTAAGCCTATATCTTAATATATAAAATTTAGGATAATGATACTTTAACCCACTTTTAACCCACCACTCTCATCACCCTTAGATTATCACATCACATCACTATAAAAAATTAAAATAGATGATCTAATGATGAGGAGAGTGGTAAGTTAAAAGTGAGTAAAAAAAATAGGTTAAAATATCATTTTCCTAAAATTTATATCGTCCATGAAGTCATTTCTTAATCTAAGGACCAAGAAACTATGATGTTTCCTGAAATATACAATTAAAAAAAGTTCATTAAAAATTTAGTTAAATATAATTTTAGTCTCTTAATTTTAGTTTGAAATTGAATTTTGTTCTTGTTTAAAATTTTGATACATTTTTATCTATAAATTTTGAAAATGATTAACCCAATTGTGTAAAAAAAAAAATTGATGCGTAAGATGCGTTTTCTAACTAACATTGAAGTCAGTAGCGGAACTTGAACAAAAAATTTAGGGGCACCAAATTAAATGTTGCATATATTTTTTTTTAATTAGAAAAAAAAACTTTTTTTTTTCTCTTCATTTTCTCTGCTTAAAACAAGTACACATTATAGTAGAATTCAAAAAAATATCACTATCATTCGTTATTAATATCATGATACCAAACCATGAATACCATTTTGATAAGTCTTTTGTACCTCATCAATTTGATTTGTTGGGTATTGTCAAATTTAAGGACGTTTTTCCTGGATCGTGTCCTATTAAATTCTTAAATTCATTATATGTAACTCTAGGAACTTTAGAGATTTGTTTTTCATTGTCTTGAATTTTTGATGCTCATGAAATTTCTTAAGTTTAGTTAATGTCGATGCATTTTTTTTTTCATCTTTATCACAAACCTTTCTCTTTCCAAAAAAAGAATCAATTCTTTTACTCTTTATCATAATCTTTCTAATATAAATTTATCACCTCCCACCTATTTAAAAAAAATAAAATTTATATTCACAAATCACAATTATCACAATGCAAAACATAACAAAACTCATACAAATTTAATTAAATAAGCAACACTGTATAAATTCAAAACTTTTAAAAAAAATACCATAGGCAGCAGAAAACATAAAATCCCTAAATTTCATAATTAAGGGTTATAATAATTTTGGGAAAAATTAGAATTAAGGTTCATACAAATTTCATAAAAAAAATTCCTAAAATCATAATTAGGGTTTATACTAATTTGGGATAAACTTAATTTGGAAGAAACATTCTAAAAAGAATAATAAATTTAACATATATAAATCATAATAAGATACTAACCTTGATATGTGAGAGATCATCCGAAAATGTATACTTCAATCTTAATCTATGTATTCCCCAACCTCTATTTATCTCTTTGTATTTATTTCTCCTCACACACTTTCATGATAATTTACATGATGAAAAGTTCTTATAGCCAGAAAAAAAAAACTCTAATGTCTTTTATAAATTAATATCTCCATTAAACTTTTTATTTTATCTTTTATTATATTTTTTCATAACATAAACTTAATATAAATAATATATAATTATAATTTAAAATATATATATATATATATATATATATATATATATATATTTTTCAAAAATTTTGGGGAGGCATGGCTCCCCTAAGTCCCTAAGTAGTTCCGCCAATGATTGAAGTGAAAATGTGTCAAATGATGTGAATAACTTAAATACAAACATGAAACATGTTTGTTACGTAAAAAAAATTAACATAAATTGATTAAAATAATTTTCATTAATTTTTAAAGTTTGAGACCAAAATATATTAAAATTTCAGAAAAAGATAAATTTCAATTTTAGATCAAAATTCATTAACTAAAAACCTATTTAACTTTTAAAATTAACAACCAATTCATATCAAAACCTACTATGACACTGCAATTACAGTAGTTCATTGTACCTGCGCAACAAAGTCCAATGCATAAATCTTTTTGGTTAAATATGTTTTTGGTCCCTCAACTTTTAGTAAATTTTGGAATTAGTCCATTTCAAAACTTTGAACCAATTTAGTATTTTATCTTTCGAAATACGTGAATTTAGTTCTTTTAATCAAATTTTGTTAAGTTTAGTTGACATTTCAAGCGCGTTTCATAATAGTATTTGACTTAACATTAAAGCAAATATGTGTCAAATAGTATAAACAACTCAAATACAATCCTGAAATGTGTACGAAACATCAAATAAACCTAACAAAATTTGATTAAAAGGATTAAATCCACGTATTTCAAAAGATAAAAGACTAAATTGGTCCAAAGTTTCGAAATAGACTAATTCCAAAATTCACGGAAAATTGAGGGATAAAAAAAATATATTTAACCCAATCTTTTTTAACTTCTATCTTGATATATAAAATTTACATCATCAATCATGGTGTCTTCTTTATTACATCAACACCTTAAAAAAAAAAAATACATTCTAGGCATTTGTCATTTCTCATTCCAATCATTCATAACACGTCTCAATCCATACTTATAAACTACATATACAACTTTATCACACACACACAAAAATAAAAATACATTATACACGTGGCATTGGCTATGAAACCAAATCAACCACTAACAAACATTATAGTCAATAGTTATATAGCACATTTATTTATTTTTATTTAAGAATATAACAATTCAAGTATTTCAATTAGATTGTAACTTAATTTGATTATAACAAATGTTACAGTTAATAGTTATAATACAACTTATCCATCTTACATTAACATTATGCTTTTATGCTTTTGTAAAACAATGTAACGAGATGAATTTGACAACTCATATTCATTAAATTTAATGATGTGTAGTATTTGTATATTTGTATATGCAAAAATATTGAATGTACATGTGAAATACTATGTATATTATTGCCTGCAATATTTATTGGTAATATTGATGTTTTTGCTAATATATATTATTTTACTCTAAATTTAATTGAAAGATGATCGAACCTTATATATATTTATCACAAGAAAACAACATAAATGCGTAAATAATAAAAAAAACACATAAATATACGTCACTCTTTTGTTTAAACAAGAAATCATCTAAACTTACAAAAATAAAATAAAATTAAACACTTTGTAATAAGTTTTTTTTTTCTTTCATCTATATCAAATTTGTATAGAAAAAAAAATGAAAATTCAAAAACATGATAATTAAACCTAATCCATAATTATATCATTTTTCAAGAATGTCTTAAAGTTTAATGTAATGCTGAAATTTAGAAAATATTGACGTATTAAAAAGCTTTAAAAAGGAGGATGTAAAAATACATTATCATTTAAGATAAGATAATTTACATGAAGCACATTTATTATAAACTGTTTAAAAGTTAAATAAATAAATATATCACTAAATAAAAGATAACATTTTACGTAAGTTGTAACCTAGCGTGCGTTGGGATGAATGGAAAAGTGAAGGCAGTGGGAAGTTATTGAATTGATTATTGAATCTATACATTGCCATGTGTAGGATATCCATTAAACCAATCTATGCACATATGAAATTTTATTTTGGTACCCTTCAACAAAGTGAATTATTTTAAAAACTATATTATTTTACACATTTGTGATTTAAGTGCTTAGAGACCAAATCAAATTATATTAGTAAACTTTATAATTCGGTAGTTGAGATACATACCTTGTAATTCTTTACTAAAAAAACAAAAATGAAGTGCATTTTCCTGTTTAAATATATTTAGCAATATTTTAATTTAAGCAAAACATGCAAGCTTTCATCACCAAAACTTGTGCAAACAAAGGATAATATAGTTAACTCACTCCCGAGACATGACATCGTTGAGCAACACAAATTAATTAGTGAAATATTAGGATGTTTGGAAGAGTTTTTTTTTTTTTTTTATCTTTGGTTTTAAATGAGAAATCATAAACCGGAAAAAAGATGTCACTAATTTTACTTAGAGAACAATATTGGAATCATTATAAAAGATTCACTCAGTAAGAGTATTTGTAAATATATTTTTTGCATGTGAAAACTTTTTCTGAGATAAATATATTCCCGAATACTACTACGCTGATTTAATGAAGTTGTGACAGACAAAAAAAAACACAAATAGATTTATCTTACAATATTGAAAATATTTTAAGTAAATTTAGCTTATGGGATAATTTATAATTGCTACAATTTTTTATTATACATATGTGTGTGTGTTAATAGGACAATATTAAAAAAAATGCTATAAATTCGTTTCTTTTTACTAGGACAATATTGAAAAAAAAATATGCACCTTACCGTGATGAGGTCATGATAATGAGTAATATTAATGAAGTTGTAGTAGAATTCAAATGTTAATTAAGACTTTGGAGATGGATATGATTGGCTTGACGGTGGTGATGCCTCCTCCATTAAATATTTAGTGATGTTGGGTGCTTATACATGGTGTGGTCCCATGCATTCTTCCTTGTCTTAACACATAATTGTTGGATTAGACTTCTACAATTTCATAACATTTTAAAGAAATTTTGTAAGGTGATGTGAAGATCTTAAACTTTACTTATCCAATTTTTTTTTTACTTGTTTCATGTTTGAGGTAGGGGTGGCAATTTGGGCCAGACGAACAGGTCTACAGGTCTGTAGAAAAAAATTAGGGACGGGCTGAAATGTTAAATCTGCTGGCCCACATCGCACATGCTCGTAGTTTGCGAACTCGTGGGTCTACAGGCTAGGAAAGTAAATTTGTTTTTGAATTGTGGGGCAAGCCAGTCTGACTAGCACTTTGCGAGTCAAAATAGGTCAGGCTGACCCGCTTTGTCATCCCCAGTTTGAGGGGGTTCGAGTAATAGTTTGATAGGTTTGGTTTTTAGTTCTTCGTGTCATGTTTGGCCACATAAGAGGATACAGAGGAAGTGATAAAGTAAAGTTTCTCAAATTTGTTTGTAGTTATTTGTTGGTCTTTTTGTGAGAAAGAAGGAAAGTTGAGGTGCACTCTAGTATTGTGTTTCTCTTTTCCATGCTATAATTGAAGCTGCTTTTTATTCAGTAATGGTCTTTAGTGGGTATATCACACAACATATTGATTCTACTAGGGTTTGCTGAAAAAACACATGTCATTGAAACTCCGTTATGAGTCTTAAAGATTTTGTATCTCAAATTTTTAAGTATTATAAAATATTGTTAGGATATAAGTATGAGTCTAAATTCCATGTTAAATAAAAATAAAAAATTTAAAAGTTATTCAAAAAAAAAACAACTCATTAATCTATTATTTTAAGATTTTTGGTTAGATGTGGTTAGCATGTTTTATATGAATTACGTATTCATCATTTAGTATTACGTCTTCTTTTATCTCAAAACATCCATAAAAAGTTTAGATTCTTTTAGTAACCATTCATGGGTTAAAATTTTTCTCATAGTTTAATTACTATAAATTTTATAATTTTATATATAATTTTAAGTAGAGCAACATTATTTTCTCAAAATCATATTAATGATAGAAATAAGAAATATGAAGTGTTATTTTGTGATATAATAAAAAAATGCAGAAGAATGGCGTGCCAAACATGAATGATGAGCAGCATGTTGTTGGTGAATGGTGATGGACATGCACCATTGGAACATCCTTGTTCCGAAAGGAAGAGAGTCATGTAAGTTTGGAGTGTCTGGGTCCCCTCAATTGTGATTATTATTACGTGGAGTTAGGTGAGGTTGGACTATGCATTTGTAAATTTGTGTGTTTGATTATGGACCAAAAATATGCGAGAACAATGGTTGTCATTACAACTATTTATTATATTGCCAAACATTATCTTTGTTCATTCAAGACCTAATGAGTTTTGTCTTTTTGATAACATATTATATTTTTGTTTTATTAATGGAAGAACAACATCATTCAGATGAGAGACTTTTAAAAAAGATTAGTCACATTTTTTTTCTCAAAGATTCATCAATGTAATTAATGAAAGTTTTATAGTAATAGGTTATAAAACAAAATCGCTAATGGAAATATCGAAAGGAATGGAAAATGGCTAATTTGGAAAGATGTAATATATTCTTCTATTATTAGTTTTTTTCCTTCTTAAAACTCTTGTCTTACCTTCATCTTTAAACTTTAATTTCAATTTCATATATATATATATATATATATATATATATGATTGAGCGTTTATCATTTGGTCAAAAGTTATAATAATTTATAATTAAATTTCAAAAATAATTAATAAAAATGTAAATTTTAATAAAAATATTAGTATAATATTTATATAAAATAATAAATTTGGTTTCAATTTGGAAGAGACGAAATTGTTTCATTTGAAGAAAATTTAGAACTTAATTAAAAAAAAACAACGAGAACGAATTGAACAAAAAAAAATGACATAATCATAAATTAACATGTGACACAGACATTAATATAAGACTAAAGGTTGGTTTGATATATAGACAAATTTGTTTAAGTTAAAAAATATTAAAAAAAAAAATTAAATAAAAAAGAATCACATGACATATATCATTCATAAATTTTAACCGTCTGATAATATGTATTTAAATTAGTTTTTTTTAACTAATATTAAGTATAATAAAAATAGTTTATTGAAAAAGGATTTTGACTGAAAATACAGATTCGGTTAAGTACATACTTATTTAATATTTAATTTAATATTGTTTTGAAGTTTTAACTAGGCTCTAATAATCTTTGTAAATACATCTTAATTAAATATCAAAATAACAATTAAATATCAAAATAAGTTTTATAAATTAAATATTTTTTTAAAAATAAATATTATTGTATTATGCATTTTAATTTAATGAACAACCCTCCAATAATATGCATTTAAATTAGTTTCTGTTTTAACTCTGAGATTAAGAATAATAAAATATTTTCTTAAAAGGGGATTTTGACTCAAAGTTTGTATATTTATGTACACAATTTTTGGGATGAATTATTCTTAACAACAGGATGATAAGGTTAATATAAAACTCAATATATATTTGGTAAAAGCTATTTGAAGGTATTTATTTTTTAACAGATAAATTAATTAAGGATAACAAAAGGGTAAGGTGTGGATAATTTCACTATCACATAATTATGTCATATCTAAAATGTTATCCACATCATCATTCTATATTCGACGCGTATAAGATATTTATCTCATTTTCATGATGATCGAGTATCTCATTTTCTGTTTTGTTTAAATATCAACTAATTGTTGTTTATAAAAAATAAAAATCACATCCAGAAAAACAAAATATTATTTAATTTTCAATATCAAAAATATATATTAAAGGTAATATTAAAAATAAATTATAATGATATTAATTTTAAACCATAATACTAATGGATAAAAATGAAATGATCATATAGAATATTTCACACTTAAGATAAATCAATATTTAAAACCAAAATATCTATAAATTTTTCAAATATTAATAGAACAAAGTTAATAAAGTTAAAATGTAATTTTAAAAAATTAAAAATAAAAAGTTTAAAAATATTTCAAATGCCCCTTTACTTATATCTTTATTATACACCAATAAATATTATATTGAATGAAATCGTAAGGATGAAAAATATTAAACTAATAATATTTTAAATTTTGATATAAATATTTAATTTTTTAAACTTCAATCAATGTTGAATGATGTAAATATTGAATTTTTACATTATATTAAATTAAATATATTTATGCAACTAGATAATAAAATAAACTGACGAGAAAGAATTAAAAATAAAAACAATTATATAAAAAATCGTCAAAATAATATTTTACATAATAAAAACAATCAACAAATAAAAATTTTAAAAATAAAAAAATTAAACAATTTGATACATCATTTAATAAAATTTTATAAAAGAAAAAAATAAAAAATACCTTAAAAATATAAAAAAAAATTTCAAACATCAAAACATTGAATCATTATAAGATAATGAAAATTATTTTAACAAAATAAAAGTTTTTTAAATAAAACAAAAATCAAATAAAATAAAATGAAAGAATATGAAATGAAAAACTTATGTTTGTATACTTAAGAGTCAAATTTTTTCATGCAAAAAAACATGATCAATAAATAAAAATATTAAAAAAAATAAAATAAATCAAATATAAAAATTAAAATGTGATTTGATAATTACATAAAATTATAATTTGAACATAATCACACAAAAAAAAATGTAATTACATCCGATAAGAAGGGAAGTATTTGGAGATATGTGGAGATTTCGTAAATATAAAATCAATCAAATTATTAGTAGAGAAGACTAAAAGTCTATAACTAATATATATATATATATATATATATATATATATATATATATATATATAATATTATATTTAAAAATTATTAAAGTATTATAATTGTACAATAAAGTCTTTTATGATCATGAATAAAATTTAGAAATTATTGTTAAAAAATAACATTTTAACATTTAAATGGAACTTTACAATTGAAAAGAAAAAAAAAACATCAAAAATTGGCTTAAGATATACAAAAAGATAACCTATTTATATAATTAATTATAATAATGATGTGCATATAATTCAGGCACATAATCATTCTTAAATGGATGTGTTTTAATTAGAATTCTTACCAAATATTGTATTTTTATTGCATTCATTGACATATATTAAGTAGTGGATGAGATCATTTTACTTAGTACTCCACTACAAACTAACATGATCAGCCACCATACAGGATCAGATAACGTTTTACTTTATTAGATACTATAAATTCTAATTATAACATTGAAAAACGTTTATGCTACTTAAAGATATTGTGGCCAGGGTTAATTCTAATATTTGTGGATAAAATAATAGATAACAAAATTTCATATATAACTATTTTTTTTAAATGCAGATGTTTTTGCAGTATAATTTTACTCAAAAATTATTTGTGTCTATTACTTTAAACAAATAACATAATTTTAATAAATATTTGAAAATGTATTACCTTTTATCGTGTAACTTATTTCTGTGCTATTGTTTAGTCTTCAAAATGTCGTTATCTTATATTAAAACTAGTATTTTCTGTAAAAACAGTTCAATTTTAAAATTTTTATTAATTTACTAATTTTTAATTATAATTTCTGTATGCTTTGAGTTTTGATTTATTTTTCTTGTGTAAAAAACTAAACGCGTGTCAGATATCTGTTATGTATTGATTTATTATGGTCAATTGAAATTACATTTACCATAAAACTTATACATATAATATTAGGTAAAAAAAAAAAGCTAACAATCATGAAAATGATGTTTTCTAACGATGATAATGATACATGGAAACTCTATTTTTTTTATTTTACACCGGTTTAATACTAATAAAATTATTTATTATATTTTTATTTTTAAATATAAAATGATTTAAGAAGAATTAAGTATTTTTTTTTTAAACTTGAATACGTGTAGAAAAATGAAAAAATATATATAAATCATTTTTCCATTTTTGAATTTATGTGTAAAAAGAAAAAAAAAAAAAGAAGACAGTCATCAATTTCAATCCATTCAAAATAATAATATTTAAAAAGAATCTAATTGTACAACTTTTTTTTCTCAAATTTTAGACCCTATTGATTAGACCATTGTACCTCCTTATACTAGGTAGCATAGGTGGTGGTCATGATAGGATCCATATATTAAATCTTTTTTATTTTATTGTTTATCAAATCTAATAATAATTTAAAGATTTAATTAAGTTTTTTTCTTCTTAATTTAAACATTTTTAATTAAGTTTTTATTAAATTTTTACTTTATTTAGCATTTGAAATTTTGTATTTATAATTAAATATTAGTAGTTTGATTTTGTCTTTGATTAAATTGATCTCAGATTATTTTGTATAATCATTGTTTATATATCATCACGTTAAAAGAAAAAAGTAATTAAATTTTAAGTATTATATGCATTCTAGTACTTTTAATTAAGTTTTTTATCATTGTTAATGTATCATTGTTTAAAAAATGTAGTATAATTAAAATTTAAATATTATATATATTTTAGTATTTTTATATTTTTTAATTGAACTCATACTATTTATTATGATGACATTATTGTCGTTTGATTTTGCAATTTCAAATACAATATCATAAGCTTACACAATAAAAAAATATGTAAATCTTAGGCCTTAATTATTTTTACTAAATAAAATAATTTTGTATCTCAACATGGTTATTTAATTTTTGTTTTAATATTAATTTAAAAATTAAGAAATAATTATTTTTAATGAATATGATTAGGATTTTGGATATTAGTGTTGTATTTGTAATTGTGGAAGCAAAATATTATATCACTTCACTTAAATTTTAATTACATCATATTTAAAATATTTATTAACATTTATATTTTACACATTGTTCCTTAATCACTTAGAATCGATATTCTTCTAGCATTATTAAAATTTGAAATTGCAAAATTATTTTGTGTAATAATTTAATCAAACTCTCTTTGATAAATAACTCATCACTAGCTATACGACCAGAGTACGGAAGACATCAAAAGGTACCAAATTAGTCACTATGTGTGCTTCTGATTTTCTATATATTGCTGAAAGCATCCAATTTATATCCTTAAATATTAAATTTGTACAAAATCTTTTAAAATTAGTACTTTTCTAAAGTTTTCACAGCATATTTATTGAATTTTTTTAAAAATAATTTCAAAACATAAAACACTATTTCATCACCGTTTGAGGGGAATCTTATAATTATTAAATGTAAAATTGTACTTACATTCTCTTATGAAGAAAAAAGATATATTAAAAGTTTACAAACATGTTATTTTAAAGTTTTAATTTAAAAGATAAAGTTACACTACTAAAAATTATAATATTACATGAGATTTTTCTTGCAAACTTGTTAAAAACAATTGCAAGAAAAATATTTTTAGGGTCATTTTTTCTAAAAATTTTAATTAACAGGTAATTCCTTCATAAGTAATTATTTTTACAAAATTATAAAATTTATAAATATTTTCAATAAAATTTGTTGCGAAAAGTGTTTTAACAAAATATTTTTCAAAAAAATTGGTAACAATTTCTTGCAATTTTGTTCACAACAAAATTTGTAAATATTTCATATAAAAAAAAATTCAAACAAAATTTGCAGAAAATATAAGTTCTTTTAATAATATTAAACGCCACACTGCAATGTTAAAAATTTTAATTAGAGTTTAAAAATTAGATAACAAAAAAAATTTAGGTGATGTCGATATCACAAGATAACATTATCTCGATTTAATCAAACAAGTCAGATTTACATGTTAAATAAGTTAAGAATCATGTAATTAAGAATTAAGAAAAATATCAAAACACTAAGTTAATCTAGGCCAAGTCTTGAAACTAGACACATATTTATACAAAAGTTAAAAAAAAAAACAGTATAAAAGGAACAATATTCATGAGGTTTAACCGTTAACTTGTTATTTACTGTATTTAATACTTTACGTTAACTGATTTCAACATTAGAGTGTCATTATAGATATTTTTACCTTCTGACTTATAACATTTTCACCCCATGAAAAAAAAAACAATAAACATATTTTAACTTTGATAAGAAAAGAAACATTCTATCAAAGTGAACACTTGGATTAATTAGATAAATCTCAACTCAATAAAAACAAATATTTTATAAAACAACCAATCACCTTATTATATTAAAATTTTAGGTTAAAAATAATATTAATTTTTTATATAAATTAAACTCTTCTCTCGTTAATGTTATATTTCCATCACCACAAAAGAAATGTATGTGTTAAAAGAGGCATGATGATGTATTAGGAGTTTGCAAAGTTGATAGAGACAAATTAGAGTAGGAAGGAACAATTGTGATATGATTAATACTTTTAAAAATAATAATATTTTGTTAGGTTTTGTAGTTGTTGATAAGTTTGGAGTTTATGATGTGTAGCAATTGTCAATATTCGTCGGCGGAACAGGACCAATCATTCGATCTGCACTGATAATGATAATTAATGAAACAAAAATTGTTGCGTGTTCTTTCTATTGGATCGCATGCAACACCCAGGTTTATCATTTTATTTGCATTCCATGCTTCGTGACAAGAATTAGGTAACTTTTCCACGTAATCTTGTGCAAATGTGTCGGACAATTTCCATCGCATCTTTATTAATAAATTACATCCAAAGCTACTTTAAATTCAGCATGCAAAAAGTCACCAAAATTATGTATCATCTCTTTTCTTTTCACATTTTTTGAGGTTTTAGTCCCAAGGTAATTAGGCGCTAATTACAAATCGAATTATAATTTATTATTTTTTTAAGAATTAAAGATGAATAAACAGTGTTGGTAGTTATTTCTTTTCATAAAAATACTGATTTCTAAAGCCAAAACAAATTTACTCTTAGAATTTTTTCCACGAATCTCATAAATTTTAACTCTAAATATAGGTTCATAAGTTGATTGGGACACGTACAAATCACACACAATCATCGAAAGGTACTTTATACGTCGTACATACTTAATTAGTTGTATATTATTTATTATTATTTGGAGGAGATCTTTTGAGAAAGGATCGTCGTCAGAGAAATATAATATCAATGAAATATGAGCTCAACTCATATATAATGAGTTATTTAAGAGATTGGAAACACTCTTATGAGTTTATGAGTCTTCATCCTTATATGATAATTTTATCATTTTTATGGACGTAGACTTAAACTCACATTTGAATTTCCAAAATTATTATTATTATAATTATTATGTTACAAATGTCATTTCTAGTTTTATTTGTATATATTACTATCGAACTTTTTTAACTTTTGCATTTTTTTTCTATTAAATTTCAAATGCAGTGATGACATGCCGTAAAAAATTGTAAAATGAAAGTCAAATGATAGTGTTTTAATGAAATTGGTGAAGGAATAAATTATCTTGTTTTTTTTTTCATTTCGAAAAAATGTCTTCTAGAACATGGAAATCAAAAGAAAATTCCAGAAAGAAATTTACATAATGTTATGGAAAAAATAAATATATTTTGGAAATTACATTCTAAATAAAAAGAAAAGTATTTGAAGAATATTTTAGAATATTATTTTTCTAACATTCTGGTTCGGGAAGTCCTTTCTTTTTTTAACACAAAAATCAAAAGATGCTCCAGAAAATATTCTCCGAAATATTAACGAACCAATATGTGTTTTGAAAAACATTTTCTGAATAATCTTTTAGGTACAAAGTTTCTTAAAATAAGAAAGAAAGAAAGAATAATGTTGAAGGTGTGAAAGTTATTTTAATGAGTGCGCGAAACAAACTTGATTTGAAAGCTTTACGAAGTAGCTGAGGAAGTAAAAGGGGTGTGTATAGTATGTAGGGAGTGCGTGAGTACAAAGGAGAAGACGGAAATTTAAGGGTACTTGTATAATTTTAAATAAAAGAAACCTAAGGAGTTGCATATAGCAGAAAGGAGAGTGTAAATAAAAGTTTTGTATATAAAAACTTTCAAACAAGCAGATTGGGTACGGCCCACTCTATCAAATTACTCTAGCGTGTTGTTCGGTGACGAGTTGGATTTTGAATGATTTATTTGAAGTGATTTAGGGTATAAAAATGAACTAAAAAATTTCATTCATTTATTTCCTTTCTTCTTTTCTTCTCTCTCTCTCTCTCTCTCTCTCTCTCTCTCTCTCTCTCTCTCTTGCTCTCTTT
>Ga0214542_1000109_pt1 | contig 111223 bp, 44 predicted proteins | sample CNSS1metaG_FD_160096 | JGI IMG/M metagenome (GOLD analysis project Ga0214542, IMG submission 160096) | Root nodule microbial communities from cowpea collected in UCLA plant growth center, Los Angeles, California, USA - CNSS1 | ecosystem: Host-associated > Plants > Roots > Nodule | place: USA... | reverse complement strand
TATAAGACGGTTACTTGAGTAATTTACTATAAAGATTATAGTTAAAGATTAAAGTATCAACATATATATAACTTGACAATCAAATTAATTAAACATTCAAATAATTCAAATATAATTAAGCAACATTTTAGCATTTAAAAATATGAAATTGTGAACAAATATAATTGGAGTAGTAAATAATTAAAAAATTAAAAGAAAATTTAAAAAAAAAATTGTAAAAAAATGTTGGTGGGTTAAGTGGGCCAACCCACCTTCAACCCGGCTCGAACCCATTTAACCCGTGGGTTAAGTGAGCCGGGTTGAGTTCAACCCACTTTTGAAAAAGTTGAATTTTTCTTAACCCAACCCGGCTCGAACCCGTGGTGAGCCGGGTTGGCTCACGGGTTGAAACCCATTTTGACATCTCTAACCATATATACTATAAAATTTTAATTAAATTTTAAATATTTTTAATTTAATAGGTATGTTTGGGTCTAAACTAACTTGTCCTGATTGGTCAGTTTAATTCAATTTGAATTTGGGTCAATTCAACATTACACAACATGGATCCAAACTTAATAATTCTATTTCGTTTTGAATTAACATGATATAATTTGAACTTCATTCGGATCGACTTGATGTAAGTCTAATTTGACTTAAATTCAATCAATTTAACTTAACTTTATATAATGTGGGATTCGACTATACTCGATTAAATGTGAGCTCAATTAGATTTAACCAAAGGTTAGTCTGACTCAACTTAATCCAAGGTGGGTGTCAAATCAGTTTAGAAGTGTGAGCAAAAATCAACTTTTTAGGATTCGATCAATTTTTTCTTTAATCTAATCAATTTAAAATTTATTTTATTAAAAATTTAATTCATTTAAAATCTATTTTATCAAATCTAGATTTCAATCTAATATATGTTTTGTAAATTTTTTGGATTGGATATCTATTCTTTGAATCCATATTTTCAAATATTTGAAAAATCTAAATATCCAATCCAAAGGCTGAAGATCGAAATGGGTTAGCCCAGACTGAAAGTCAAGACGACTCAATCCAAATTGAAGGTTAAGACGGGCCAGTCCAAACCGAAAGTCAAGATGAGTCAACCTAGACGCAAGGTCAAACTAGGTCGCTTTGGCTGAAGGTCGAGCCGGGTCAGCCTGAGCTAAAGGTCAAGACGGACTAACCCTAACGAAGGTCGAGATGGTCAGGGTCAGGCAAAAGATCGAGATAGGCCGACCTTGTTCAAAGGTCGAAATGGGCGGAAGGTCGAAACGGATCAACCCAAACGCAAGGTCAAACCAAGTCGATCTGGGTTGAAGGTCAAGACGGACCGACCAAGGTTGAAGGTTGAGATGAGCTTATCTGAGCCGAAGGTTGATACTAACCTATGCAGGCTGAAGATCGAGAAGGTCAGTCCAAGTTGAAGGTCAACCGAGTTGACCCTACTCAAAATTTAGTTGAATTATGCCAAGATGGCGCAACCGAATTCGGTGGAGTCGACCTCGATTGAAAGGTCAATAATAGCTAACATGGGCATGAGATCAAGATGAGTTAGATTAGATCGAAGGTCAAGATGGGTTGACTTGGATCGAAAGGTGAGACAGGTTGGCCTTTATCAAGGGTCAAGATTGGTTGGCCAGAGTCACGGGTCAAGATGGGCGAGTCAAACCCGAGGGTTGAGACTGGTTGGACCAAGTCGAGGATTGAGACGGGTTCGGTCGGGTCGACAACACAAGTTTTAGAAAATTCAATTTTATTTTCTTTTATAAAAAATAAATTTTGACTTTTGGTGTTTGAACTTGATCCAAATATTTAGATTTGGTTTAAAAAAAATTCAAACTAGTTATGCAAAGAACAAATGATTTGGATCCAATATCTGGTCAAATTAATTGGATATAAAATGGATTTGGATTGGATCTTTAAAAATCCAATCCATGCCCACCCCTAAATTTAGTATGATGTGAGCCTAACTATGTTTGGTCTAACAACGCGACCTGACTCAACTTTGTCTAACATGAACATAACTCTAATAAGTTTATCATGGGCCTAACTTATCTAGCCTTGAGGTTGCCTTGATTGGACTCAGCTCGAGGTGGGCGTGACTCGATTTTGCTTAAAATGGGTTTGACCTTACTTAGTCCAAGATGGGTCCAATCTAACTTTACACGAGGTGTGCCCTACTTAACTTAGTCCAATATGAGTTCGACTTAACTTAGCTAAAAAAAGGCCTAACTCAACTCAACCCGAGATAGGTCTGACTTACTTGAATCAATGTAGACCCAAGCTTAAATTGACTTAATTTAACAAGAAACCGACTTTACTTACTCTGATAACCCAACTCGACTTGGTCTTATATAGGTCAACTTGACTTGATAAAGCTCAAATGGACTCGATCCAACTCGGTCTAAGGTGCATTCAACTCGCTTTGGTCTGAGGTGCACCCAACATGACTCGACCAAACATAGGTCCAACTTGTCTCTTTCCAATGTGGACTCAATTAAATTCAACATAGTGTAGACCCTATTAACCTTGACCTGTGTTGGACTTAAGTCAAACTATGTACTTGACTTGAATTTGACCCAATTTTATTTATCTTGATTTTAAATTGATTCATAGAGACCGATCCATGATTAGCCATTACCATAAATTTGTTGTTAGCATTTTAGTTATGAATATTTTGTTTGGTATTTTTTATCTTATGAATTTTTTGATCGTAACTCATAGGTTAAGAATCAAATCCTACAGACTGAATTAAGTTCACAAGTCTAACTATGTGAAAGACGTGTTTCATAAAATTGCTTCTTTAATTTTAGATTAATAAAATAAATCACGCCATGTATAAATAATTTTGTTTTTTAAATAGTCTTTAATAAAATAAATATTATGGAAGAATGTAATATTTGTTGAGATATTTTTTGGGATGAAAACTTAATTAAATATAAATATGTATAATTAGTTGACATTATGTTTTAAAATTGTGTTGATTCATTCTTCTCTCACGTCCCGTCACATTATACGTACATTTGATCATGTTAATGCTAAAATATTGGTCTTACGCAATCTATCAATCTATTTATTAATTATTAAGCTTAAACTAAAAAAAAAAAACTATGCTTTTACAGGTGCAATTCTATATATGTAAAAAATTATATGATTTCTATTTAATAGTCATTAAAAATGATTAGTTGCTATCACTTCATTCTAGTTTCTTGTAGTATTAAACAGACATATTACTTGAAAAAATATACTTTCCGAATAAAAAAAAGGTTATTATAACTTAATAGTTAATACCAGAAGTTGCATAACATGTAGAAACAGAAACATATAATAACTATGATGGATGCTAAACTCTGTGTAATTTAACTAGTACCTAATTTTAGGTAAATATTTAATTGTATACATCCGTATATAGTTTGAAAACACGTTTAAGTTTATATAATGCAGTTTTATTTTTTTTTTGTGCTACTACCCAATATTTTATCAGATTCCATATATAATTTTTTAAATTTTTTGTTGGTATAAGTCAGCCAGCTAATAAAATGTGTTGTTTAATTTCTTGTACGGGAAGTATTCATATCTGAATTCATAAAATATGTCATTAATTTCAATGTTAGCAGTAACATATTTGAAAACATTAATTTATGGCACACAGTATATAATATAGAATGAAGAGACTTTAGAATAAACTTTATTCATGAAAACTTAGTGTGCACAAAATAAATAAATAAAATAAAATGAATGCGACCACTGTTCCTTGATTCACAATATAAGACAATAAAATAGCACACACTTTGTTTAAGCGCACCGTATTGTGTAAGCATGGAACGATGAAACAACTTTTGTCCCTTCACAACCCTACTTTTCTTCCAACATCATCAACAACAGATTCCTCATTTTCCGCAACCTTTTATGAGTTTTCTGCACTCAACACACAATATATTCTCATGTCGTTACCAATGCAGAAACACAACTCACGTTTTCCTGATTAGTCTCACTCACACATATCTCACTTAAGTTAAAAAACATTTTAGTACCAAAATTAAATAATAAATGAATTTTAAATGGGAATATTTTCCAAAATTCTTTTCAATAACCATTATTAAATATTATCAACATTTTTATTTATTGAAGCGATTTGAACCCAACACAATAAATGAGATTTATTATAAAACTATAAGAACAAGAGAAGAAGCATACGCAGGTAATAACTGAAGTGATTGATGAAAGGGATTGAAAACTGAGTAGTTACCAGTCAAAACTATTGTTGTGTTTTATTTTTTATTTTTGTTAATTATTTCTTATAGAAAAAAAGAAAAAAATGAGAAGTGTATAAAAGACGCGGGTGCCAACCCAACCATAATATTTCTTCCTATCTCTGCCATCTTCTTCCTCGGCCTCACCTCTTCCAATCGCAATCTAATCCAATCCAAATCCGATTCAACATGTTAGGGTTTTCGGTGTTCCAGATTTTTCCTTCCATTTCTCCAATCACCACTGCACACGCAACGTGATTCCACCACCTTCGCCACTCTCACCTCTACAAAACGCACGCACCAACCAACCGATCGCATTTCTCCCCTACGCCCAATTCACGCCCGTTCCCCCTTCTTCGGTACCTTACTTCCTTCCCTCCTCTCTCCAATGCTGCTAAAGCTTAAACGATTCGGTTATTGTTATCGTTGTTTTTTTAAAGTTTTTTCAAAAGGTTTTACTATGGAGTTTTATGTAATGTTTTTTTTTTTTTTCTTTTTTCTTGCGTCGTTGAACTTACAGTAGCTGGTGCTTTCAAATCTCACTTGATTGATCAAGTGGCCTACAATTGATATGAACCGTTGGGTGCTGTTTTTTTATGTGAAATTAGAACCCTATATGGATTTCGTTTTTTTGAAATTCAATTATGGGATGATTTAAGACTTTTCGCTTTTTTCTTGTTTGTCAGTGTCTTCTGTCAGCTCTGCATTGATTTTAGAAGTTACTGACATTCAGAGAATTGTAACTTATTTGATTTTCTTGCGAATGATATTTATAGTGGTAACTGGTTAGGCTTGGTATTAATGAATAAACAGTTTATTACTGTTGTTTAGGTTGAAGAGTGTTTATACCTGATATGTCATTTTTCTCCCACCCTCCCCGGATGGATGATTTATTTCCTGTAAATATTAATAATTGAACTTCACGCATGTTGGTTTGGTTGGTGGATCTGCGATAATGTTGTTGGTTGTTATTTACATTGCTGGATAGAAACATTTGGAAATTGGAACTGACATTTTGGTCTTTCGGATGAAATTTGGGTATGTACATGGGATATGATATGAAGCATTTCTTGCCTTCTTGATTGATTTCAGAGGTTTTGGATGGAGTAAAAGAAGAGTGTTGTGGCCATGTGTTTTATATGCAAACAACTTTCTTGCTGTCCGATTCTGAACGTTGGATTTGCTTACCTTGTTAGAGTTGATTTGGTATAAGATTGCTTTCACCGAGAGATATCAGCACACTTTTATTTAATTTTGGATGTGGACTATCCTTTTCTGCAAGGAGGAAGCCCATTCCTCCTATTTCTTCTTTCCTAATGTGATTATATTCTAGCTTTTGTCCATATGAAAGTTTTGATTAGTTATCCCTTTGGCACACGATATATAAATACTTAATTTGTTAAGTCTCTTTCCCTCAATTTGTGACTTATGTGATAGTTATCCTTAACTCTCTAGTCATTTTCACAGGCAAAACAAATTAGGATTCATCATTGGCTTTTAAATTTTGTAACATCTTGTCTTCAAACTTGTATTTGTCCATAAAACAGGGTATAGGAGTAAAGGCAGAAAGCTCATAAGATCTTCAAGAGATTTCCCATTCAAGGAGTAGTGTTGCAATGTTGGCTTCTAATGAAATGATGAAATTCAAATCTTATCAGAACCGGGCTAATTTGTTTGTGAAGGAATATTTGTTAGCAGACCCTCTGATTCCATATACTTCTATTATCGGTGGTATTTTTGCTTGCAAGATGGTATGGTGTAATAAATTATATACGCATTCTATTTTCTAAAGTATTTCACTTGACTTGAGCTTTTATGGTTACTTATTTATCTATTTTTCATTTCTCTTTAAATTTTCCCTGTTTTTCCAGTTCTATGATCTGACTCAGCTTTTTAGCACTGTTCACTTTAAGAGCTATTCCAGTCTCACTAGAATCCAACGTGTTGAGTGGAATAATCGGTGAGTGGATATTTCCATTTCATGGAATGTTCTTATTTAGTTTAGGAGGAAGATAATATGTTTACGATTTTTTTCCTATTATCTGTGCAGTTCTATATCAACGATTCATGCTATTTTCGTAACAACTATGTCATTGTACTTCGTGTTTTGCTCCAATCTATATTCTGACGACCAGTTTTCTGAACTCGTTACATTTCGAAGCTCTTCATGGTCTACATTTGCTCTGGGGGTAAGAATGATGTAGACCCTTACCAATTTTGTTTGCCTTTACTTTTCCTCTTTGCAATTTATATCTGCCCGTCATCATTATCTATGATAAACAATCACTTATAATTGTCTGACTTCACTGTTGAGGGCATGTCAACAAATCTAGTTCACCTAATCAATTGGATGAAGGAATGGATTATGGAGTTGAATTGCATGCCAACTAGGGTTACATGTTATGTCATCTTGTTTAGTGACCTAATGTCATTTTCTGATAACATGAATGGCATGATGTAGTGGTAGTGGAGTTCCAAAAGAAGTATGAGATAATATACTTTAGGTGAGTCTGAATCCCTAGACATACTGTAAGTTAAGTCTGAATCACTAGACATACTGGAAGTTAAATTTGGAGGACACCCATGTGTTGTTGTTACGAAATCAAGACAGACAAGAGGAATAGGCTGCCAGGGTAAAGAAAAATACTATTTTAAGTAAATTGTTGATGAGTAAGTATATATGCCTTCTGCTTCTGCTGCATGTAAGGTGCTGCTTGATTTTCATAATTAATTTTTCTGCTAAATAAAGAAAAGAAAGATCATCCCATATATTTTTAGTATACATATCTTCTGCCAATTCCCTTTTAGTAATGCTTTCTATATGTTGCTAGTAACAATTTACATCAAATCTGGACTTTTTATTGGATTTATTTTCCCGATACATCCAATGGTAAAACAGAAAATTATGTTTATAGATCATATTATGATCTGCAAGACATTTTTATTTATATCTGGTTATGAAATTTGCGTTTTTGTTTTAATTTTATTGTAACAGGTTTCTGTTGGTTACTTCATCGCTGACCTTGGGATGATATTTTGGTTTTTTCCTTCTCTTGGTGGATATGAGTATGTAAGGATCATATCCTTTGACTTGCATGATTTAAACCAACTTATTCCTCTGAACTCTATTCAATTTTAAGATATTCCACTTGATAGGAACCCATCTGAAGATGATTATGGCAGGAGTTTGGTTTCCTTCCTTTTTCACCTTCTTTGGTTGTGGGTCTGGATTAACGTTACTTTATACTGACATTGATTCAGGTGATTCATCATTTGCTTTCTTTAGTAGCAGTAGCCTATTCAATGTTGAGTGGAGAGGGTCAGCTATACACATACATGGTCCTGATCTCTGAGACAACAACTCCTGGGATAAATTTGAGATGGTAATCTACCACTTAAATGTTGCAGTATATATGTCATGTAATTGATTTAATTATGCACATATTGTATTTGTGAAGGTATCTTGATGCAGCTGGAATGAAGAAGTCGAAAGCTTATATCATCAATGGAGTTGTAATATTCATTGCTTGGATGGTGGGTCAAGTCATTACAGCTTGAAATATATTTACGTCACTTTTTTTGTGTATTTGTGGAGTCATTCTGAATTGCCTGTCAGGTTGAGTACATATAATCTCATCCTGGCATCTTGGACATACTTGCTGAGATGGTCTTTGTGCAGGTTGCCAGAATACTTTTGTTCGTATACATGTTTTACCATGTCTACTTGCACTTCGATCAGGTAATGACTACTGACGTATTGAATTTCAGAAATTTTCTGGTATTTGTGCTGCTTTGCAATCAGATCTTAATATTGAATTTTTGGTCTTTTAAGATGACTAATAATGTTTTGGTGCCCTACAATATCACTTTCTGAATATGTATGCGTGTGTGTTTAATTGGGAGGGTGAGGTGAGTTTCTGGGTGCAAGGATCAGCATTTAGTGTGGTAGTCTCTCTCAGTTTACACTAGCACGTATATACCATTACCTCCATAAGATGGAATTTGTAGAACTTGTTCCAGCAAATTTACAGTTTGACTCCTTGTTTGGCAAGCCAATTTTTGTGGCTGTAGATCCATCATGCGAACAACTTAGTCATGAATGTTCTTCCCATTAGATAGTTGGAAATTCACCTACACGAGATAGGGATTAGAGAGTGGTTTGTTGTGAGATGAGGCTGAATCATGACTCTTGCATTTACATGCACCGTTAGGGGTGGGCAAAATGAACTTTGCCGAACTGAACCGTTAAAGATTGCACTGAACCGAAAAGTAGACCGGTCACAACCTTCGGTCTAGACCTGTCCGTCTCAACCCATCACAATCTTTGGTCCAGACAGGTCTGTCTTGATTCTCGGTTTGGGACGGTCTGTCTCGATCTCTGGCCTATGTGCCTATATTCTAATATGTGTTTCATCAACAAAATAGTTTTTAGTTAATGAGCACTGAACTAACTGCAATTTGAGAGATTCAGTTTCTAAAACTAAACTACAAAATGATGATTCAGTTCAGTATTTTTAGTATAATATGGTAGAGTTAGTTGACAGTTCAGTTTGGTTAATTATGTACACCCCTTTGCATATTCAAGAGGAATGGATAATCTTTTCATTTTTTTTTGTAATAAATGTTATAGTCTTGCTTGCATGGGAATCAAAAAAATTTTCCTTCAAATTTCTGGTCAAGCAAAGTCTACTTATAAAGCTTAGGATCTGACGTCATACAATTATTCAAAACAGGTTGAGCAGATGCAGTCGTTTGGACAAGTGTTAGTTATTATTGTGCCGCTGGTGCTATCAATTATGAACTTGGTTTGGTTTTCAAAAATTATCAAAGGATTGAAGAAGACTTTGGCGAAGAGACAGTGAAAGTTTGTGCTTAGTGATATTTTAGGAAAATGAATACAGGTCAATGATGTGTAGTGACAGATGTAAGAGAACAGAAACAGTTGAAAGTGTTTGGGTCCCCTGAGATTCGAACTTGTATAAATATGTTCATTCTGCCTTTTTTCTCCCATTCATGTACATTTATTGGTTTAATTTTAATTATATTGTTAAATGTATTTCGTTCCATTAATTTGGGAGGTAGAGAGCATGTGGTGTTTATAACTTCTCTCATCTCGGTCAATCTTCATGTAAATTTTATTAATTCTTTCGTGTTATGTAAACAGGTACTTGGATGACATTTTTATAATTTTTAAAGAAGAAAATAAAATAATCTTTTAATAAGTTAAAATTAATTTGTGTAAATTAATTTATAAAACTTTTCCCGTGTGAACTATTTTTTACATTTTGTTTCATGTTAATTTCTTCATAATCATAATTAGGATTTATACGCATTAAGAATTTGTTTTTGGTGAATTCCTGATTTCATGAAATGTTTCCTCACAAATGAATTTTTATTTTATGGAATGGATTTCAAAATTTATGTACTTATTGATCGCAATCTGCGTGTTGCAACTCCTAGAAAAGAACTATGAATAAGAAATGAGTGAACACTGATTAAGTAATATGATCTTGGTGTTAAAGAACAAAGATGCATAAAGTATTTGAACTTATTAAACTCTAAAGCTTGATTGATGTAAGTGAAGAAGAAAGTTGCATGATGAATCAGACTGTTAGATTTTTTTTCGCTAATTAATAATCATGGTTTAGATTAGTGTACCGTCATTACTATAATTATTATACAGAAGAAGAAGAAAGATAAACTTTTTTTTATTAAGGCTAACAAGACTAACTAACTTATAATAAAGAATACAATAATCAACTAAGTATGTGCCTAAATTGTTAACAGTAATTAACTAGTGTTTGCATCTGTATAATGAAGTAAATAAAATTAGAATTGACATATTCAGATTGCTAGGTCTAAGTTAATATAAGTATTTCCAAAGGAAGATGTAGAAGTAGAATCAATAGAATGATTAGCAGGTGCAGTTGATGAGGAAAAATGCATCATGTCTTTCTTATTCTCACTTTTCATCATCGAAATTAGAGGTGTGCTGAAGGACAATAATAGATTTGGAACATTTTCTTCTTCATTTGAAACATCATCGTCTCCAACCAACCATGAACTTGACTCAGGTTCCTGCAAGGTTCCACTATATATTTTTACAAATATATAAAATATAAGAATGATATTCATTTAATCAACGTCTCTTCTTTTCTTTTCATGAAAAAAATTGATTTAATAATAAAACCACTAATAACAGAAGGCTAACGAAAAGTGATTATGGCGCTGGAATGTTTAAAATCAAACTTTTAATACCGATCGATAAATAAAAATGCTTGCAGAAGAAGAACCTGTTGGATTACTTAATTGTGAAGACAAGAACATAGGTTTTCGAAACATTACATGATGTTTTTTTTTTTTTTTCTTTTCTTCATATAATTAAAAGTCGCAAAATATTAGGGAGATGGAAAGTGATATAATACCTGGTTTAGATCATAATCAGTTTCTTCATTGCTTTGTGAAAGCCCCTTTTTGTTGTCTAAGAGAGGAAGTTCCCCCTTCATAATTATTCTGTGCTTTCATATTTTTGCAAAAAGATATGAAAATGGTATTAAATTCATAATATGATTAAAGATTAAATCAACTTTTTCATAAAATTCATTTTTTAAAAGATAAATAAACTATATATATATATATATATATATATATATATATATATTATTGACTTAGTTGTAATCTTTTCCCCAGAAGTATAAGATTGCTATTTATGTTTTATAAGTAGTTAATGTGACATTTAAATTTAAATGTGTTTCCTTGTGTGTAAAAAAAATTCATGATTTAACATTAAATGTATGATCCAATAATATTCAAAATGACATGTATTTACTTTTTTTAATTGACGATAAAGAATTAATAACATTTGAAATATCATATATGTTTATGAATTTTTAATTCATTTGCTAGATTTTTATTATATATAGGTAGATTTTTTTGTTTATGGTTTAAGACACTCTACAATCTCTTATTTCTCAATGTTAAGAGGATCGAGAAATTATTAAGTAATTCAATTATGGTTTCGATCAATATTCAATTTTTTTTTTAATTTAGGGAACAAATTTAATAATACTCAATTACATAATATGTAAAAGATATGATTGAATGGCCCGATAATTTCTCTAAAAAGATAAAATTTATATTTCTAGATGTTTACTAGTGATCCCTCCTAATATTTAAGATTGGATATAAATTAACATGATATATATAAATTATATCTACAAGGTAGTTGACAAGAAGAAATTAAACTTGTCTTAATTTTGAAATGAAAAATTCAACATACTCATAGCTAATCAAAGACATTATTAATAAGAAAAAATGTTTTGAAAATGAGTTATGGATGCGTTTACCTTTGGGTTGGACAAATGGAACATACTTTGAAATCGTTTTCATTTCCTTCCACAATCTCATCTGCACAATTCTTGGCATAGCCTTTAATGTTTCTGTACATCTAACAAAACCCAGAAAACTTCATCATCATCAATTATAGTAATTCAAATATACATGGCATATATATCAGACTATTAAATTTAATATGTTATTAATTCATAGTTAAGAAAATAATAAGCATGACCAGATTTTCAAAGTTTAACGTACTGATATTTTTTTTTTCCAGAAAATACTAATATTTTTAAAATTTTTAACATCAATTCTAGCTTAAGTATGGAGAACATAATACTATAGCCAAGAAAATATTACACCATAAAGTGACTCTAAACTCTCATAATTCGTTTGAAAACAAGTAGTAGCAAAATTTATCACATTGTACACAAATTGTTGTGCTTTGTTTAAATCTTTCATCATTTTCACATAACATAACGAGTTTAAAAATTGCACTAACAGTCTTCACTGTAAAAAGATGGATACTGAAAATTTGAGTTATCTATACATAAAGGGGAATTTCTGATAAACTCAAGTTATTTATGAACAGCTACACTGTGCAGTGCCTTATGAAGTTTTCCATCAAATATGGTCATTATTTGAAAGAAGGCCCTGTATGCTTTCTGATTTTGTTTTTGTGCAATAATTGAACTAACTTTCAAACTATTTGGTCTAAGCTATTTATTGAGCCATTTAATGTAAAAGGAAAAGAGATGACAGAGATGTGTGATGACCTAATTAATTGAGGACTAGAAAAAAAAACCCTAGAACAATATATCATATCAGGAATTAATGTTTTTCATAGATATCTCTTCACGTTCCACAAACTATTCTGCTTTTCAGTTAACAAACATACATACATAATATATATGTATATATGTATATGTATATGTATATGTATATGTATGTATATACAGATACCTGAAGATGGCTTTTGATGTGAGCGATCCTCAGTCCTCTCACACGCATCTGCTGCAGAATTCTCTTTGGAGTTGCTTCTGCAAAACCATGCTGCTTCTGTTATTTCTATTTGCAGTTTAATTGAGCATATTTCAATTTGAAGATAGTTTCTTTTTTATTTATTTTCATATGTTTCACTGTAACGAACTTATATATATTTTGATACATAAAATTTTCTGATAAATAACATATATTTCTGTCACAAACTATCTTCTCCAAGTATGAGAAAATAATATCAGAAGAAAAAGCAAAATGAAACTATCAGACATGCAGAAAAGTGAGTCAACAAAGCACAAAAGTTAAGGGGTGAAGGAAGGTTCCAAGGTTGGATCAGAAGAAATAAAAATAAACAAAAAAGTTTGATGAAACGGTGATTTTTGTATCCCAATAATCTCATGCTTTTTCATCAACAGGTTTTGGAAGCCCTAAACATAAACCCTAATGAAGGAAATTGAACTTAACTGTGTTTTCCACCAAGACTTTGAATAGCTTGAACAAAGTGTTGATGAAGTTCAGGAGTCCAACGAAGGCGTGGAAGTTCAGATTTGTTGTATTGCCTCACACTTCTCTCACAATTTTTCATTTTTCTGTGTTTCGGGCTTTTGAATATATGAGATAATTATAAATAAGAATGCTGCAACATTTCAATATGAATGCTGCAGGTAGAAACCTCCAAAAGTCTATGCCCAATGACTTTTCATGAAATTTAATTAAATGAATTCTTAAAACCTATATAACAATATTTGCACTCAAATTCTTTTTGTCTAATTTTCAAATAAAATTTTGTCGTTTTTGCATCACTCCATTCATTTCAAATTGACAAAAACCAGAGAATTCATGAAACGTGTTTTAAGAAGATGATATTTGTTAGATTCCACCACCCTTTCACATTCCTATTTAACTCACTACTAAATATTCCTCAAAGCATTCATTGAAGAATTAACAAGTGGGTTTTTTTTTAATAGAAAATATTAAATATAATGTACTAACAATCTAATGAATTGTCAAGTAGTAAAAAAAAATATTGACTTTATTTTGTAATATAATTACTTTAAAATTTTACCTAAAATAGTATTTATTAAATATAAACTAAAAATGTATTAACTCTATGTTATTTTTAATTAAATTTATTCGTTCCATATTTTTAGTATCAACAAAATATGCGTTAATACGTTTCTTTACATGGTATACATAAATGAAATGCATTTATTGTTCGAAATAGAAACATTTACCGACACCACTTGTCCCTTTCACGTTTTCTTTATTAGTTTTTTCAAAACACGACTTGAAAAAAAATCCAATTATGTAGAAAAATAAAATTAAGCATATGAATATCTTATGATCTAAATATCCACATATATAACATATTAGTTAAGACATTTTGCAATCAATATAAGCAAAATAAATTATTTGTTCATTAACTAATAATATATAATAGTTAAGTTTATCTAATATTCTTGTTTTCATATATAATGAAGAAGTAATTTTTAAATCTTCCTCAAATTATAATATATATATATATATATATATATATATATATATATATATATATTCTATTTTGAAATGATTTTAGTTTATAAATTTTATTTAAATTAGGAAATACCTCTAACATTGTTGAATTACTTGTTAATTAATTCTAATTTTTTTTGCTTAACTCAATATTAATTCCTAATTTTAAATGTGAGTTGCTATTTTTTTTTTCATCTAAATTGATGATTTTGTGTAGGGGTTAAAGGCTATATATGTACAGAAAAAGAAAAAAAACCCTAGATGCTATCATGTTCTCTGTTTCTGTATTTTTATCGTTTACCGAAAGAATAATGAAGTATTATTAAGTATCTCATTTATGAAAATATAAATTTTAAAAATACTTGACTAACAATAAAAAAATAAAATAAAATATAAACATATAGTTTTAAAGTTTGGAACATAAAATATAATTAAACAATTTTATTTTAATAATGACATACAAATATTTTATTATAGTTAATGTTTAGTTATTTCAGTATCTAAAATTTGACAATATATGTGATATATACCGTGTGACATTAATTATATTAAATTTTTTTTTTGTTTTACTTTTTTTTTTTTATGTTTGTTGAATCCTCTTTTCTAACAAACAGACTTCAAATAAAATAAAGAAAGGTACATCATTTTATTCCCAAATGGAAAATGTGATGTTCGTGTAGGATATTTACAATGTTTTTTCTATATATTGTCTCCATCAAAATTAATAATTAAAATGGATATATATAAAAAAATCTCAAAAATTCCTTTTCCATTCATTTTGCTTTCTACTTTCAACACGTGCCAAACAAAAATCTAAAAAAACAGCTAATAATTCGATATATTATCGTGTTGAAGAAATGAAAATCATCACAAACTTTTCACGTCAATAATGAATAGGTCGTGCATGTGTTCAGACAAATAAAGCATATGACTGCTATTCACTTCCAAGTTAGTCGCAGTCAAGTTTTTATCAAAATACAATTACATGTAAAGCAAATTGTATATTCTTTATTCACTATTTCACGTTAACAGTAGGCAGGCAAGTCTGCTCGTCCGGGCGGACCGGTATGTTTAGGTCGTTAGTCCGTTTAGATCTTCAGTTTGAGTAATCTGTTTGTGTCATCGGTATGTTCAGCTCGTAAGACTGGATTGGTCCGTTTAGGTTGTCGGTTTATATTGGTTTGTTTAGATTATCGATTTGGACTGATCGGTTTGGTCGTCGACTTAGGTTGGTTTGTCCAGGTCATCGAGCTGGACTATCCGTCTGGATCATATGTCTGATCAGCCCATTCAGGTCATTGGTCTAGCTTTGAGTTGTCGGACCGAGTGGACATATTTAAGTTGTTTGTTCGAACCAATTTGTCCGGGTTGTCACGTTCGGTCGTGGGTCTTATTTGTCCCGTCTCCACCTTTTGACCCGACTTATGATCTTTGGTCATGATCGATCCAAGATGGCTTGATCCGAGACTGGAATAATTTTTTTTTATGTATAATAGTTACTATAGTCTATTAATATAATGTAAATGATTTTTTAAATAGATTTTTTTTTTTTGAAGAAGAGAAAGTATAAATAAATTATAGTTGTTAATAGAGGAAGAAAAAGATGTGTTGAATTGTCCATGAGGCAATGAATTTGATGTCAATTATTGACGGTGCCTACTTTTGGGCCCATCTATTGCCCTTTCATATGCCGTGTTTAACACCACTATTCCCTCTAAATTCAAACATCATGGAAAGAGAATCTTAAAACTTTTAAATTCCCAACTTTTTTTAAAAACTTACGTTAATTAAACCATTCCATGTGGAACTAGGTTCCACTTAATCTCAGTCCGCCATGTTTTAAATTTCATACCTATTAAAGATACGATTATATTAGAGTATATAAAAAACTATGAATGTTATTTTATAAGTTAATCTTGCATAATAAAATTAAAAAAAAATTATGTTTATTATTATTATCGTTATAATGATTATTAATTTTATCGTGTTATTTTTTATCAAGTTATTGTTTCCAAATTATATATACATATTCAATTTTATATTTGAAATGTTTGACAATAACAGAACCTTATGATTTTATTAAGAATAACTCTTTTTCTGTATTTAATTTTATGTACTCCTTGCGTGTATCTTTTATAAACGGATTGATTACACTAATTGCATAACTAATATTTAGTTTGTGTATGATAAATTAACATTTTTTGTTTATCAATATTTGATATGGGATTTTTATTTACAAAAAATATGATTTTGTTCAATATAAATAATATAAATATATTATAAATTCAATATTAACTAGAAATACAATAAAGTTATATTATATTTAGAAACTTGAAGCACGTTATGTAAATTTCCATGGTAGCCTTTGATTAATGAAAAGGTAATAATCGGAGTTGAAAGATTCCATGCACGTAAATCGAGAAAAGAATGCATGCAAGAAAGAGTAAGCTTTAATTTCTTCATTCCCATCACTTGCGTTGAATATAATGTTTGGGAATATTATCGATTTATGGTTTTGTATGAATTTGTTAAACTACTATGTTGATAATTGATGCGTGTAATGTACCATCACAACCTTTTTTTTCCTTTGCAACTTAGTCAAATGGAATTTTAGTTCTTAAATTTCAAAAACTATTACTGAATTTTGTGTTTCCGCGTATGCATTTTGTTGGTCCCTACATGGGCTACAACCAAACCATTTTTCAACTTCTACATTATGGTATATGGATCTAACTCATCTACTCAACAATACATTTTAGAGAATAAAATAACTAATTTTTATCGTTGAAATCATGTATGCTTAGAAATATTAACGGTTGATTTTCATCAACAAATAAGATTATTCATTTTATCAATTAATGAAATAATTATGTGAAGCAAAAAGTTGAAGGTTGGATCCGGTTTTGTCTTTTTGAATTCTAGTTTTGTAAAAGAAGAAAATACAAGTAAGAAAGAAGATTGTCCTAAAACTATCAGCTAAGATAAAGATCTTTCTGTATAGAATAATGATACTATAACTCTCATTTTTGACTCTCTGACGTTTACTGTAACTTATTGATTAATATACTACTATTTTTTCCTTTGAAAGAATCAATAAGTCATACTAAACCACGTCAAGGAGTAAAGAATGAGAGTAAAAAAGTGGGAGGCATAGTATAATTTTCCTGATTAATATATTATAAATGCAAATATATAATGTTTTTATGGTTGTTTCATTAATATTCAATTATATTATTAACTTATTGACACACAAGAAAATTTGAAATTATTTATGGATTTTATCCATTAGTAATGACAAAAATTCATTAATAATTTGAGTTTATTGATAATAAAAAATTCACTAGTAAAGTAGTAGTTGATAAATTTTAGGGTTAAATATGTTTTTTATCCTTTAACTTTTAGTGAAAATTGAAATTAATCCCTTTTGAAAATCTTGAACCAATTTAGTTATTTATCAACATTGAAGTGAATTTATGTCAAATAGTATAAACCAACTACAGTACTAAAATTAAATGTGTTTGAAACGTTAAATAAACTTACTTTCTTTTGTAAAGTGATGTTTTAATTTACTTATATACTATCAAATTATTTTATCTTTAATCGATCTGAAATCTCATAATAATATTCCTGATAACATTCAGGAAGATATTTATACGATGTCTTCCGAGTTAATTGTCCAAAAGCATGGTATGTAAACATTGTAAAGACTTTTGGGTTCCACTAATTTTACTTTGCCTATTTTTAATTTACCTTGTGGACTAGAAATGTGCATCGTTATTCATCTAGTTGAATATCCGAAGCTTGCACGCATCAACTTGGGTTCAATAATAAATTATATATTCTTTCTATTTTGACAAATTATAATGTAAGAAAAGAAGAATATATATTCAGTAGATGACAAGAAAAAATAATTAATTTTGTGGGAATGTTTAGTTAGTATGAGAAATAGGTATAAGATGTAAAGAGAAATAATGGGTGATAGTGAATTAATAAAGTGTTTGACATTTATGAAGGCATGCACTGAATCATTGCATATTGCAGATAATATTTCTACCATCCATCACTTTCAATCCAGCAAGCAATAAGCTACCTCAAGTTTTAATTCAAGCTTTTTAATGCACTCTTCACGCTTATCTTAAACTATTTTTATTACATTTTACATTCAATATCTGTTATTTGATAGGGTTATTCTTTTTAAAGACGAATTTATATCCGTCGAAAATTATCCATCATAATATCCCTTTTCCTTATAGTGAAATATAGTTTATAGTTAATAAAAGTTAAGACATAATCAAGTTATAAATAATATATGTTATGAATTAGTGCATGGGATTACAGGGTAGTGTGTGGTTGCTTCTAATTTTTTTTAGAGTTACTTGTATATATATAATACTATAACAATGAGAATTAAATAACTATTATATTAATTATAATAAAAAATAAATAAATGTGAAATGTATATTAAAAGAAAATTGATATTTTTTTTCTTATATTTCTTTTCTCAAGTGTTAAGTTCATTCTTTTTTCAATGGTAAAATACAAGTTCATGATTTTTTTTTTCATTTCTCATCTGTTTCATTCATTTCTGACGAAAACAAAAAAGTAAAAGAAAAAGTATTTTTTTTACTCATTTTATGTTGAAATATTACTTTCACAGTAGGCAAACTTTTGCTCTTTTTCGAGTAATTAAACTATTTTATATATACGAAAAATGTCTTGCAATAACTATTTAATTGTTCTCAATTTTTATAATATTTTTGTATCGAAGTTCTGTTATAAAGTAAAAAAATAATATTAATTGGTATATTTTTTTAATCAATTTTTCATTATGATTTATTTACTATAAGTTTTCTTTTTCGATAATTATGTTTCTTTTTTATTTTAATTTTAATTCAACTATTGATAAATTTAAGAATGTGAAGAAATAAAGAATACCATTTTAAAATATTTATGATGTTTTTATAATTATGCTTATATTAAATTATATAATTAGTTTTTATTATATTAACGACGACGATAATATATGTATAAATATGTTAAGTATATTAATTTGATTATTAGCGAAGATGCTGAAACCAATGATTTCATGATACTCATTTTTGCTCACTTAAAATTGATGGACAACTAAGGCACATTTGTTGTAATTATTTGACTTGGTTAAGCATTTCTCACACCTATTCTAATCATAAAGTTCAATCCTCTTCAACAAAATCAAAATTCTCTAATAATTAGGTAGCTCCTTATGAATTACCTTTAATAAGATTGGTTTGGTTCAAATTATCATATTATAAAAAAAATATTATATTTAAATTTTATTTTAAGATTAATTATGTTTTTCATCTTTAAATTATAATGCGATTTTGTTTTTTATTTTTATTTTAAATTTTAATTATGTTATGTTACCTTATATAAAATAGGTATGAAGATAATCCTTCTCATCCAATTTATTCATGACAAATGATGAGTGATGCTTACATATTAAGATACGTTAATAAGAGAGAAATTTGTGAACTGCATCTAACATAATTTATTGTTTGTCATATAAAAAACAGTTAACATTGTTTGACGAAAATGTTTGACGAAAATAATTGAATCCATGTATTTCTTAAAAATTGAAACTTAACATAAGTAAAATTTGATCTAAGGACGAAAAATAAAATTGTGTTACACTTTAACAATAAAAAAATAGTTTATCTTTATTTTAATTATTAATATAACATTTAATTCTGTATTAATGTTTGGTAAAATGATTTTTTATATTTTAATAATTGATGATTTATAGTACGTAATTCTTATAATATATTTATTTTGGTACGTATAATAGTTTTAGTTATTTAGAAATATATTTTTCTCGTCTCATCTTTAAATACATATTTTAGAGATAAGATGGTAAAGGAGTTCCAAGGTATAAAGAAAATAATATTTCGGATTGATTTGATGATTAATCTTAATAATATCGTTTCAATCAATTCGATGTCAAAAAAAATATTAAATTCAACTATAAAAAAATTCACATAATATATCTTGGAAGAGATTTGATGGCGTTATATAAGATCATAATAAGTACACAAATATTGAAGTAAAATTGAAAAAAATAATTATTGGATCGAGAGAAAAATAAATCCAATAAATAAAATGATGATAATTAGTTTAGTTTAAATTTTAAATCGAAGTTAACTAATTCAAAATAATTCCCACAATCAACTGAACTTTCCGACCCGTACCCGGTTTATTTCCGGGTTGCTGCGGTTTTTAGCCTTTAACGTCTCCAAATTTTGGCATCCCGGTTTCTTTCTACACCAACTGCCACGGAATGAATGAGACGGAGGAACGTTATCGGAGATTTTCCACCGTGCGAAGAAACTATTGTCGAAGACACGCGACGGCGTAGAGCGCATGGAGCAATCGGAGCAGTCCTCCTCCGACTTTCATTTGCCGTCAACAACGAACGCGATCTCTGGAAAAACTTCATGAACGTCGTCAAATTCATTCACATTTCCGTTTCTAAAACACACTATTAGCAAATAATTTGCATGCCGTGATGCTGACGCACGTTACGTGAGTGATCCAAATTTTTTAAACAAGATTTTTGATGTACGAGATTTGTAGTCAAATTGCAATGCATATAATCTATAATGTATGCTTGACAGTGAAATTGAGAAGATGTAACAACATAATGCATTGTGCAGAAAAGTTGAACAGACCTGCAGAAAGATGCTCTATATATTTGGGCTAGAATTGCCAATTGTAAAGCATACAGTACACAAATTTCATTCCTCATTTGATTTTGTAATAAATAATTTCATCAGCTATTTCTAAATTCTACTCATACTAAAGGTTCTACTCATGCTAAAGGTTCGCACTAGAATTTAACTAGCGTTGAGGATGGCTAGTATTTACAAAATTTGACTGGTTATACAAAACGATGGAACTAGTGAACCACCCAAACTTCAACCTTGAATGACACCTCAACTGTGTCAGGAACCCAACACAAACACATATGCGAACCAAGATTTTTCGTTACGTTCATCATCAGGATTTGCTCTCTATATAAGCTGAACGTAGTTTCAATTTTCAGTTAGGATTTTGTATTCGATATAAGCTTCTGCCAACACTGAACATTGTATCAACTTGTGTGTTTCCTAGGCTTTAGAAGGCCCAGAGTTTTGGCGACCCTCATAATTAATAAGCTCTGCAAGTGATCCTTTTGGTCTCTTACCAAATCGCCTAGATCCTGGTTTGCCTAAAGTTGCTGCATTTACCATAGTGGTTAGTGTGTCCACACCTTCTGAAATTGCTGGCATACCAATGCAACCATCACAAGACAAAATACAAGCTATAGCATGCATAGAAGCCGCCATGATAGGAGGAAGATCATTCCTTGGATATGTCACCTAAAGAATGTAAATTAGTTTGTCAAGAATGTTATTTGAAAAGAAATGACAGATAAATCACAGAAGAGAAAAACGATTTGGTTATTTACTTTGTATAAAATTGCTGCTGATAATCTCTCTCTCAAGCAGTATAGCTGAGCAACATCGATGGCTGTTGAACGAAAATAAAGCCAACGGTCCATGATTACTTTAACCATGTTATCAGGAGAAGACATCAACTTATCCTCACGGCCTCCACTAGATTTAGCATCAACTTCCATCCCATCTTCACTTCCAACTTCATCTTCACTCCCTCCGGCATCATCCTCGTCGTCGTCATTTTCGTCGGCCGGAGCAACAGCAATCTCTGTTGAAAGCAGCAAAAGTGGAAGTTGTCCAACAACTGTGCAGTTCCTTATGTTCATACCCACATCACCACGAGTAATCTCATCGTACACAATCAAAGTGTGATCTAAATATTTCCTGAATGACAACTTGAAATTTGTAGAATGATTGTGCAACCGAACTTTATCACCATTTGCTGTTTCAACTATAAACCTTTTCCCCATTTTATTTGGTATAAATCTCCCAACCATTGGATATAGTCCAGCTACCAAAACAGCATGGAGCACACCAGGATCATATGCATTCACACTGTAACTTGAAGCATCTTCATTGATAAACCCATTTCGAATTAGTTCCGTTTGAAGTTGCCTGCGCATGCCAGATAACATGTGCATGGCACTTGAAGACACAAAATACTGAGAACAAAACCGTGCTTCTAGACCCATTTTTTTTGAGTTATTCCAGCATTCGAATGCAGCCAATACAGCAAACTGATCACCGCAACCCCCATATAAAGAAGCAAGCTCAGATTTTGCAGCTGTGGCTCTCTTTTTCTCTTCGGGTAACATTGGAAGTGTAAATGGATCTCTGTACTCGGATGCACAGGCAAGAGTTAAAGCTGGATCAAGACAGTTCATCAATATAGCAAAAAAAAGCATCCTGCAGATTGATGGGTGAACAGGAAGAGAACCAAGCTTCTCCCCTAGTTTGGTGAGTTTTTCATCACTTGAAAATGCCCCAATCTCTTGAAGAATTATAATAGCGTTGCGTATGGACTCAAAAACTGGAGGATCAAGCGTCTTGCCCAGAAATTCTTCTACTTTGCAATTTGGATCTAGCAACTTCACCTGTCACGAGAGAGAACCAAATCTAACGTGAGGGCAAATTTTTTTTCTAGTTACATTTTTGTATATGGCCATTGATACCTTGCTAGTACCACAAAAGAAAAAGAAAAACATACCCTTAGGAGGGTGTTGGTGTACTTTCAATACTAATTTAAATTTATACAAGATGAATCTGGTAACACAAACATATATAACTTGTTCAAAATTAAATTCAGTTGGGTTTAAAACTTTTTCAAACTGATACTCAAACCAGAAATAATGAGTTGGTGTACTACTTGACCTTCAGTAAATGAGTGTAGCTGCTTTATCTAATCTCACAAGTAACAACCAAATCACATATACGATGTAGCGTCAAAACACTTTCAAAACTTGAGGCATCTTTTCAACCTTAACACGCTTTCAAAACTAGAGACATCTTTTCAATCTTAACCTCAGACACAGAATATCATAGACACCAATTTCATCAAAGAATGCAACAAGACCCTTCACTATTTTCTCTTCCAAAAACCTTAGAAGAAAGTTGTTTCCTTCGCTCAAATCAGTAATTAACCACATTTTGCACAAATGAATTCATAAAAATAAAACATAAGTTTGAATTTAGCATTAAGAATTGACTAATTTTTTCCATTTGCTAAATTTTCATGTTTATCAGAGAAATTTTTACCATTTTATCATTCAGTAACAAGAACCAAGATTTAGAGTCACCAATCAGGAAAGATGGAATACCTGCAAACAAAGCTCCTCAATAGGTATTCTCCTAATTTCTGGAATCTGAAAATCTGGTAAGGAAGCTGCTCGAGTCCTTGAGTATAGATGATAACATATTCCAGGTTGACAGCGGCCAGCACGTCCCTCTCGCTGCTTAGCACTTGCTTTTGAAATCCAAGATGACTGAAGAGTTGAGACATTGTTATAAGGATCATAACTTTTTTCCTTCATTCGTCCGGTGTCTATGACATACACAATATCATCAATGGTGATAGCAGTTTCAGCAATATTTGTTGATAGTACAATTTTGCGGCAACCATGAGGTGGGCGCCTAAAAACCTTCTTTTGTTCCATGCTTGGAACCATTGAATGTAGAGATATGAGCATAAACTTTGAGGAATTCTTGAAAAAATATGATGCAAACAATTTCTCACGTGTTCTATTTATTTCATCCCAGCCTGGAAGAAAAACAAGGATCCCTCCATCTGTGGAATCAATGCATATTTTTCTTATCAGCTGCTCTATCAAAACAATATCAACAAGTTCTGGGTTGACTGTTGACAGGTATTTATCAAGTAGCTTATTCTCTTCTGTGGAGTTGGAAAAATCATTGTTTAAGTGCTTCTTCAATATTTCAGCTGCTTCTGGTTGCTTTTGCCTTTCAGCAATCTCCAGTGCAGTCATTCCATCCTGGGCCTTTAAATTGCAATCTGCCCCACAAGATAAGAGCATGCACATATCACCCACTCTACCCTTCCCAGCAAACACCATTAGTGGAGTAATGCCAGTTAAAGAATGTTGGTAATTAAAGAGTTCTGGAGTTCCTTCAGAAGAAACCAACTCTAACAGCATGTCCCATTCATCATTAGACCAAGCCAAATTAATAGCTTCATCCATAGAAAGCTTCTCTTCTTCACTTAGCTCCCTGGTGTTTATTGAAGTACTAGATGTAGTACTATCAAGATGATTATCATTCTTGGATTTTACAATAGAAAGTACATCCTCCAAATAGAAAGTTTTGACCTGAAGAAAGATTGGGTAGACATTGTAGTAAGTAACATGTGACAAAGTATTAGTTAATTACAGCCTGCTACAATATAACTACCGGATAAGTGAATCCCGGAACACTGATGACTGGGCAGCCCCCAAAATATTGAGAAAATCTCACAGCATCAATGGTGGCACTCATTAATATCTGTAATATTAGAGCACCAGAAGGTTAAAAATGGAAAATAAATAATTATTAACTAAATAAGTACTTGACCGGAGGTGAACAATAGAGATAAAAATATGATTAGATGTAATAAATTTGAACTGACCAGACGTAGGTGAGGATATGAAGGGAGCATGTCTCTGCATTTAGGTTAACAAAAATCAGAGGTATCAGTTCAAAAACAAGACAGACCTCTTAGGCAAGTAATCTTCTTCGTTATCTTTCTTCTCTGAGGGAAGATTAAACATAACAGGGAAGTTCTTGCCACATACCTTTTAGAAAAAGGCTTTTTTGCTCATTAAGGACCAACTCAACTCTACCCAAAAAAACTAATGCTATTAGGTGCAAAATATCTAAAACAAGCTTAACCCATACAGCCCAATTTCCCCCTCACTTATGCAACATGCATTTATACATTTGTATTAACCACATCACACTAGAGAGTAGAGGGCAATAAGTTCTTCTTAATGATATACCTGATGATTGCCAACATGAAGTCAGAGTATCGATCCCTTTCATGAATTTCATCCTGAACAAAAATGAAAATCACTTAGTTCGCAATGCCTACTTTGCAAGGATAGTATACACAGGATATGCTTTATATATATGCCAAGGCATACTTTCCAAAGAAAGTATGTGCAGAACATGAATCGCATGCTGGGATTTAGAAGATATAATCTATGAAGACATTTGAATTCACTTCCGACTCCTCTCAAAGTCAATAAGAGAATAACATGAAAGTTTCAAAGTTCATTTCCCCTCAGAGTACAATATCTATCACGGCATAGTTGCGGATACCCATTGCGGAAGAGACTGTCTGAAAACCATTTATTTTAAGTCTGATCTAGTTTATGTAGTTACAGTCACTATTTAGTAACTGTTTTATAATTTTTCACATTAAACTTCTAGCAATATGCAATCATTAAACCAGTGATAACTTTTCTAGTTTTAAAGTAATTAAACAACATCAAGTTTTAATACTTTCACCCAATGTTTCAATAAAAATGGGTTTGGGCAGGTCGTTCAAAATCCAACAGGGAAGTGGTGATATAACCGAAGTATATTAATTATTAGATTGGAGATGTTATAAAATCAATGTGGCCTGGCATGACTCGGATGGTTTTTCAGGCTAACAGGTGACTTGACCAACCAGTCCAAATTAACCAATCACCCTGACCAACCTAAACAAAGTTATGAAAAAGCGGAAAACTAAGTGAAAACAATGTGACATTTTTCTCATTAAAAGTGAAAACCGAAAATCAAAACAAAATACATTTCTCCAACCAAACAGCTAATTTTACAACAATTTCAAAAACAATTTTTCATATTTTAACAGATTTTCCCAGTCAGTTCAAATTTTCAATTAAACCATTTATCTAAGAACTTACCTGTCATGCCTAATAACCAAGTTTTTGACCATGCAAATAATTCAGTAAATGAAAAAGTGATATGGAAGAATAAAAACGTGAAGTATTTACCAAAGATTAAGTACCACACGTTTATGCTCTTGCTGAAGATAGAAAGTAATTTAAAGGAAGTACCATAATTATGTGAGTGATTCCAGAAATGTCATCCTTCATGTGCCCTATCTTAGACGAACGGGAACCTTTGGAAACCAACACCCTTAGTAGCACTCCAGTGGTACAGAGCACAATTGATGATTGTCTTCCCCCTCTGCTTTCTAACCGAATCTGGATTTTTTTGTTGAAAATGTAAGATAGAACTCGATGTTCATGAGATGTGTAAACCACTAGAAAAGCTAGTAAAGTTTGCTAAGAAGGAAGGCAACCCATAACTTTAAAAGGGACTCGCATAACCAACATAGGATAGAGAATGTTGAATGGGGAAAAAGGTATAATTCTATGTAAGAAAGACAGAGGTATTGGAAACAGAAAAGATTGTTGATTGAGACAGTAACAAGAAAACTCATACTTCCCTACTGATGACATCCTGTAGATTTCCTACTCAGTACCGATAAAACAAGGTGCATCATATGTGTAATACACAAATGCAAAAAACTGGTTTGATTATGATAACAGAGGCGTTCGTATAAATATTTCTATACAAAATAAATCCAAATAAAGGATCACAGTACCATTACTACACCAAAGATACATCAATAAAATTACCTTATATCCCACATTTTCTCCAATAGTCTCTCCTCTCTCAGCGGAGATTCTCTCAGAAACTATACATAGAAACAGCAGAAGGAAACAAATTTCAAGTGAGACATAAAAATAAAGATTAAAAATTAGGTCCAAAATCCAGAAGAGTTGCACACCTGAAGTTGCAGAGATTCGCCGAGGCTGAGTACAAACTATTTTACATACCTCTCCCTTACCCCACATATGATCCAAAATAAACTGTGGAACCTGAATAATGTTTAATAGAAAGTTAAAACAGGACAACAAAAAAAGAGAACGATAAATACAAAGCACAGATTGTTAAAAGACCTTGGTCCATATACAATGATGGAATTACAGATGGATGAAACCCAAAATCACAAAGCATCATGTAATTATCAGTGTGTCCACAATTATCAAAGCCAATTAGTTGAAATTTAAAATAGAAAAGCAACTGCATTAGTGCAAAAATGGAAATATGGGTGCAAATTTGTATCACAATTCACAAGCATACACACTAAAAGGACCAATCATAAAAACATCAATACATGACCAAAAATTTATTATCTAGAACAGGCGCAAACAAATTACATGTAAATGTAGCTGTACCATAATAAAGACAAGGCAAAGAGTTGGTAACCTGCGTAGTCTTTCCACAACCAGTTTCACCAGATATGAGAACTACCTGCTTCGAAACACATGGAAGGAATATTAAGATCAAAACACATGCAAAAATATAAGATCCAAATTAAATTTAATTAATGTGTAGAAATGCAGTAAAACTAAAATCTAACTCAACTATGTTATTTGGTATATTCAACATGTCAATGTGAATCATAAAGCTCAATCATAGTGCAATCAGCACCCAAGCTACCAAGTAGATGCATATCCAAAGGCAAGTTTACAAAGAAAAATTTTAAATTAACCTGGTGAGATTCAACAGTTGACGTAATTGCATCCTTGAAAGATGCAATTGGAAGCTTAGATCTATCTTCAATGATCTGCAAGAACGGAAACCAAACAAATGAATTGATAACAAGACTATTCCTTTTCAAATATTATACATACATTGCGAGAGGAATAATAGAAAAACATCATTCTGTTGTGTTGCAAGATAAACAAATGATTTTCTTTCACCTTTTTCTCAAAAAAGGGGAGAAAATAGGTCAAGTTCCTATTGGGACATCAGGCAAGTTGAGGCCAAGGCTTTCCTAAAAGACTATTGAGTTCAAAAGTTCAGACTTTATGTCATTCAAAAGTCTTTTATGGGAATAGGTCAACCTATTTAAGTACATGTAAATATTATTTTTTTCATAATATCATTATTTTACATTAAAATTTTTATTGTGAGCTATTATGGATGAAAATTTGTACCTTTAGAACTCAGGAAAAAATGAAACACCTATGAAGCCATTTTGTGACACTAAATCAGCATTAGTATGGCACACAACATAATTCTTCATGACAGGACACAACACGTAGAGAAGGACCAACATTAATCAAGAAGAAGCTGGATTGCAGTCTTGTAGCTATAGCATAAGTCCCTTTAGGGTTTCTATTGACTCATCTATTAACCAATATTTATACAACAGAGTCATTTAAGATCTTACTAGCAAATTGTGAATGATATGTATTCAGTTAGATCCTATGTCGTGAAATAAGTTTAACAGGTGATACCTCTAATTAAGACAAATTCTCACCGACTTTACATGTGTTCAGTTAGATCCTATGCTCAAATTTTAAGATGATGTCAAAGACTATCATAAATCCATTGTTAGGCCACCTGCATTGGCTCGCTTCTTTTTTCAGTGTCTCAGAAAGGACTGCCAACAATAAAGCTGACCCAAAATGGCTGAACGAAGCATCATAGCGTAGAGCTACCAAAATGTTGACTCTTATTGGGTTAAAATCTGACATTGGCTACAGATATCACATGAGTAATGCTTGTAAGGCTTGGGTAGTTCTCGCCTTACAATGCAATTTTGTAAAACTAAGTCAGTTCCTAAGTCCAAATCCAAAGAACATGTAAACCCACTCATTGCAACCTGTTCCACCATTTTATTACTATCGAAATAATATTCAGTCCTGATAGCTCAAAGTAAACTCTAAACAATAAAATTCATATAGGTTTTCCAACAAAATTCATTCATGTAGGTTTCTGAAGCTGAAAGGAGACGGAGAGAAAATTAACCTGTTTCAAGTTAGGGACTTTGTTAATTCTAGAAGAAAGAGCTTCCAATCTCTTAGCAATTTCATTTTTGCTCATCGAAGGCCTGCTGAAAATATCATCCTGCTTCTGTTTTGTTTTTTCAGCAGTACTGTCACTATTTTCTCCAACCATCTCCCACAAGTCTCCATCACCAGGAGGATAATGGGCAAATAAATCCCCCAGCACCCATTTTGCCTCTTCAGAAAATGTGAAATGAGGAAGATTTCGAAACCCATTATCAGTGTCAGACTTCTTTTTTATTTTCTGAACGGACACTCTCCTGTCATTCCCAAGCCTAAGCAAAACACAGGTCCAATATCAACAATACAATATGCAAACAGCAAACACCCAATAAAAAAGCATTCCATTACCAACTATTCCATTCAACAACTGTGACCGTAAGTCTTACAGATTTAAAATTGCAATTGAAGTGAGCTGCCTTTAACACTCACCCAGAACTTTTAGATCTAAACCCCATTTTCTGGGACATTTGATGCACCAAAGCACGCTCTTGGTTGGACAAACCAGCATCAAACTTGTACACTGCAGAAAAACAAAAACAAAAACAAACCCGGATTTCATCAGTGGACACACCCATGCAATCATCATCCTTCCAACACAGATTTCAAGTGGGTCACGAACTACCCAACTCAAACTTCACAACAACAAAAACGTGCAAATATCCAATCCAAACAAAACACCCAATCACTCAGAAACAACATTCCCGAAAGAGAAATGAACAAGACAACGGTGGCGTGACATTCCTCTGCATCAAAGGGTGAAACAGTGGCAGAAAAATAAAGGGGAAGCATTGAATGTTGGAGGGTAACCTTCATCTTTTGAAGCTCGGAACTGTTCCAGAATCTGGGAAATGCGAATCCTGGTGACTTCATCAACTTTGGGGGTTTGGCGGTGAAGTGCCTCTCCTTTCTTCTCTCTGTTTTTGGCCATCGTTTCCGACGAAAGAATCCAAGTGAAGAAGTTGTCGCAAGCGCAGCTCCTATTGTATATGCGTTTTGTGTCTCAGTTTCTGTTGCTGATTTTCTCAAAATTTAAATTGTTACGGCTTAAATGTCTTGCATGCGAGGGTTCGATCTCTAAACCTATTTGTATAAAATAAACAATGTTTACGAATTTTATTTTTAGGTCGTATAAATAGAATATTCTATGTTAAAGGGATATTATCTTTTAAAAGAAATTGTAATATTTCGATAGATTAATATTTAATTTTCAAATAATGTGCCCGGTGCCCTAGATTCAAAATCTTAGCATTCAGAACATTACCTCCTACGTCTATTGTTTCGTTTTATGTTGTTCCATTTAGGTAAATATTTTATATTTGTTCATTTCTCAACTATTTTATTCTTTATCGGAAATAATCGAGTAAAATGTTTTAAATTGACAGAACTGCTTTACTTAACCTATGGTATTACGAAAAGGTAATTTCAGATTTTGATTTTGACGATTGACAAGAAATTATATTTTAAAGTTTCTTAACTATGTTCCTTTATCCCTTAGTTTCAATTCATTGAAATTCGTTTCTGTGGATTTGCATATGAAAATAAATCTCTTATAAATTAATTTTTCATTTATAATGACCCAATCCTAAAATCCTTCCAAAAGAATCAATTTACTTTTAACTGTTTTATATATATAAAAATTTCTTGTTAGTATTTTATTACTGCTGAGACATACCAATGTCTAATATTACTTTCTTTGGCATGTAGTTTTTTTTTTTTAAAAAAAGAACTTATAAACATAACCAGTGAGCACAGTATACTTATTATTGATATAAAAAAACAACAATGCAACAAGTCAGATTCATATAAGCATATATAAGAAAAATAAAGATATACTGATATTGCAAGTATCATTTATAGTCTTGAAATCGCTCTTATGGGCAAAAACATATTCATTTTATTCCCAAAATTATATCATAGGCTTCTACTTTATTACAGTCAAAAGGTATTAACACCGATCAGTTAAAAACACTCAAAAAATGTAATCTACCATCCTCTCGATTTAGAAGCAGAAAATCTGTGTTAGCCAGGGGTAAGCGAGAAGAAGATGAAGTGAATAAGCACAAAAGAATTAATGACAATCTCATTTTTTTAATACAATTTTTTTTTCCTTTTAAGTTATTCTAAAATTAATTACACTATGTAAAAATAAATCATATATGGAAAAAATAACAAAAATATTTTAAGCTATTTTTATTCAACAATATTTTTACATATGGTTAAAATTATTTGATATAAAAGAGACTTGGAAAGTTGAACGTTGACTGAATTTACATTAATTAAATATCTGGTATAAATGAGATAAAATAGAGTAATTTCTTAATTATATTTGTTTTAGTATATTTGATCGTCTAGCATTATTTAATATTCCCTTTTAATTTCTTTAAATAAACATAAAATCGTAACGAAATTCAGGAAACAAATTTTACATTTTCATCAACAAACTTAAAACCTCAAACATTAGATATAAGAATCATTGTGAAGGTATAAGTGTGCAATGAATAGAAATTATGAGATAATGAGAAGTAACATGCATTTTTTAACATGAATGGTCCACTTGTGGTAATAGAAATTGGTATTTACACGATTGCAATGATCAGAAAGAGAGAGAGAGAGAGAGAGAAATCAATTGGAATGAGTTGGTGATCTAAGATCCCCCATTGCAGTAATGGTGGACGCCATTGGTGGGAACATTTTGGTAGTTGTTGTGCAGAGAATTTAGGCCCCATATCCGAATTGTCCGGTCATCACTAGCTGAGGCTAACATGTGGGGGTTTGCTGGGTTCCAGCTCACACAATTTACAGATCCTGAATGACCAGCCAATGCTTCTATTAGCTCCCCTGAGCTTCTGTGCCATATGTAAACCTACAAACATACACTTCAACTTTAATGCTTGTCCAAATTTATCCAATACAACTCACTATCATAAGAGGTTTAATAACATTGCAGGGATCCTATATGCTGCATAAAATTGTTTCACATCCAAAAAGAAACACAAACTGAATAAACACCGCAGCTAAAAACTAGTAAATATGACAAACTGAAAACCAAGAAGGCCAAGACAGCAGTTCCTGATCATTACAATAATAGTAGTTGAATTCATTCTTCAACTAATATTATAAAGATGTTCAGTATATCAATCGAACAAAAAGCACCATTCCATGGGTCTTTTATGCCAATATTTTAATGAGTCTTTCCAGGCACACCAAGTGCATCTTAAACTTGATCTGAAGAAACAACGATTTATTTTAACAATTCTTTTAGTGCACTTTTGAAAACTATGTGATTATTTCCTAGAATTTAAGTTACACTAGACATGCACCAAATTCTTATAATAAAACACAGAATTAAAATTTAAAAACAATTATCTTTGACTATATAAGAAACATACAAGCATCAAAGCCTTTCAATTTGCAAATGGGAGAAGTATACGTTAGTTTTGATAAATGATCAAGGATTCATACCTGTGAATCCTCACTTCCACTAGCAATGAAAGCTTGCTTAAGGCCACCAAAGCAAGACCTGATAATAAATCGGGCACGTCTATGACCTTTGTACTTGCCAACAAGCCTAGGATCGCCTTCAATGTTCCATAGATGTATTTCTTGATTCAAAAGATTAACCAACAAGAATTTGTTATCCTTCGATAAGGAAAAAGCCGTTATTGGTTGATACTCTTCAATAAACCTCTCATTCTTTGTTTCTCTATTGAACAACAGTACAGAATTGGGTTTACAAATACTTAGAATCTCTTCCCCGTTATCCATGATTTCCAAATCAGATATCTTAAGGGTTTTTTGTCCTTTCCAAGACTCCACTTCTCTCCCATCCAATTCCCACATGCAAATGCTCTTGTCACTGAAACCACAAAGTATATATTTCCCACACGGGAACCACGTACAGGAAACCAGGCCAGTACCAGCTTTTTCATAAATTTGGATGCATTTGCCAGTGGAAACATCCCAACGCCTAATAGCCTCCTCCACTCCACATGTGAGGAGCTCTTGGTCATTAGGACTCCATGAAACTGAAGAAACAGGTTTCTGGTGACCAGTCAATCTATGCTTTACAGTCAGTCCACCATTTATGCCAACCTATTTAAAAAAATTTAAAAAGTGACACCTGATTTCATAGCATTAAACTATTTTACGTGTTAGAATGCAATTTTTGTGTCTTGATCCACAGGGGGTCTGAAATATGATGGAAAACATTATAACTGGGATTTGAATTTGCAGTATGATGGCTAAATCAAACACAAGTATTGAAGACAAATTTAGCAGAAAGTAAAAAAAAGAATGAAAGAGCAGAAAAGAGAAAGTGTAAATTATGAGATCAATATCAAATATTACCTCCCAAATTATTGCAGTTCGATCATTTGATGCTGAAGCTAAATATTTCCCATTATGTGAAAATTGTACAAACCAGACTTCATCATCATGTGCCTCTAATATCTGTTGCAATATTATCAAGAAAGAAAATAGTATTAGAAGGTAGATACTATCCATGCAATATACAAAGTGAAGACAGGACGATCATTGTAAATAGATGACAAAAGGATGAAACCACAAGACAAATTCTGTACCTTGTCTCATTTCTCCTCCCTGGTTTTGGGGATTGGCCTTTTAAGGAAATTAGATTATAAATATCAAACCTATGTAAAAAATTGGGGATTGTTTTTTGAAATAAATTAGATTATTCATGCATCTCATTTACAAGACATGAAGAGTATTTTAATAAGTAAAAAGTGATGAAGGCATCTTAGGTAGATATTGCAGTTCTAAATAGTGTAATTGCATATATATAGAGAAATGCATGACACCCATAGAAATGGTGCCTTGCCCAGATAGCTGTAATTATGTAAATTTGGTCATTAAGTTCCTACAAGCTGTGCATCAGTTGTCAGGATATTTTAATTTAGATTTTTCAATATTATTAGAAGCACTGACCATGGACTTCTATATGAAATATAAAGGGCATGCACATGTAAAAATGGGGATGGATGGGTTTACATCAAAAAGACATTCTACTTTAAGATTAATGTCTTCTAATTGGAAACAACTTGGTACTCTCAGAGTAGGAAGCAGGATTATCGAAAGGTAAAGGGCAAAAGCAAACTACCAAGCCAAGGCATTAACAACATATGACCTTGTTTTGACTGAAAAATATGCTTGTAGGAAAAACAGATGCAAAATTTCATCCAGGACATTATTTTCTCAACTCAAACGACAAACTAACATGACTAAGTCTTTTCAAAAGCTATGATAATTGGACATCGCCAACATGTATTTAATTGTTTATCAAACTGTTCTAATAAGCACTTAGGAACCCTCCCTTAAAAAGTAATTTGTTAGGACGATAATCAAACACTTAAGTACTCCACTGAGTATCACAATACAATATAGGACTCAACACCCCATAATACCCAAGTCCTTATCACTTTCTACCCATTAACCTTTCTTTTACTTTTACGCACTGAGAAAATTAAAAAGAAAATTCACAGGACCTCAACAATCGCCATATCCATTAACAAGATGCCACCATTTAGCATTCACATTTTCACAAATGTAGAGAACATTTATTTGTAATCATGAAATAATACAGACAAAAGAAAGACTAACAAACAGAGATCTAATTAGGAACAGGCAAACAACATAGAGGAAGCTGCTTCTGCTATCACTACTAATTAACAAGTCAAAAATATCTACTAAACATATCATTTTCTAACCTGTAATGTACTGGAAGGAATCTGATCTTTCCCACAATGATGATCTGAATATAATGACATCTCCTTATCCAATGAATTATGAAATGGGCATGTCTCTCGTTGTAAGATGAGCGCTTGTTCAACTAGATGCTCCAACCTTTTTTCAGGTATCATTACTGTAGGGGGAAGCAGTTTCTGCAATTCCTCCAGAAGCTTTGACCGAGACCTCACCCTTACAATATCTAGTCTAGGAGAAGGTGAAACTATGCAGGAGGAAAGTTCTCGAATTCTACTACTATTAATGCAAAGTGGAGTAATCTCCGTCCTCAAGGTCTTCAATGCTTCCATGACCTTTTCACCATTTAGAAGCTCAAAGAATTTCTGCTCCCATATTAAAAATGAGGCTGACCTGACCACGCTTTCATCTGCCAGAGCAATTTTACGTAATGTGGCTACACTGTCATCCCAATTCCCATCAAGTATTTGCTGCATAAATAGATTCACCCCAGGAGAGTGTAAAGCTATTCCAGACTCCTCCTCTAGATGTGCCCCACTCTTTCCGTAACCAAGAGAATATAAAGCCTTTGCAATTATCCTGACAAATTCCTCTTTCTTTATAACCCCTTTGGAACCAACAACTTGTTCGTCCCCTTTAGACGGTAGGGCCCGAGCCATGAAGTCCCTGGACAAGCCTCCAACAGGCTCTTTAGAAGAAGAACCGTTAGACAAGGCAACTAATCCTTTTGAGGATAACTTCATCCGCTTCAAGGCTGGTTCTTCATCTTCCACACCTCCCATGAAAAGTGCCCCTCAGCCCATATATAATTTCAGCAGCGCGAGAAAACAACGCATACGACCACACACCTACAAAATGCCACTGAAAAACCACAAGGAAAAAAATGTCTGCATGAAAAACAGCAATGACAACAGTAAGTGCAATAAAACCAAGTCCTGAAATAACAGAAGCTAAACCAGTAAACAAAATCCTCAAACTGAAACGGCAAACTAACACAAATTTCGAAAATGTCCACGTAGAAATTAACACGAGCAAACTCCAAAAAAAAAAAATGTCTGCATAGAAACACAAACAACAACAGTAAGCAGAATAGGACTGAGTCCATAGAAAACAAGCTAAAACCGCAAACTGATTCCTCAAATTCAAACATCATCAACAACAATAAAAAGAATAATGCAAGAATCCGAGCTTAGTTACTTCAAAGCACAATGTTTAAACCAATTTTATTTTCATCTACCAAATCAATAAGACCCCGCGATGCCTGGCAAACTCAAAAATATCATCTCGCAAGCGAAACCGAACTCAAAAATTGCATAATAAATAAATAATATATAATAAATAAACAAATTATAATATGCATTTCCCTATGAAATAAACAGAGACACGTCGAGCAAATCGGAAGAGTAACAGAAACAGGATAAGGTAGAAGAATCGGCATCAGAAGTCGCAGATCCAATAACATGAGAAGAAGATTACGACGGTGATGATCCACCGACTTACCGAACAAGCAAAGCAACGATCGGAATCAAAGTCTGAGACGCGATCGTGAGTTGAAAACCGCCGATTCCTTCTTCTTCTTCTGCTGCTGCTTCACACACTCTTCAGTTACCAAAACCACACACACGCTGAAAATCCCAAACCTTCTTTCTGCTTATGCCTGCAAACAATGATAACATATATATACGTGTAATTTAATATATCTTCAATTATAACGATGAATTTTTTGTAATTCTAATTTATAAATTCTGTAGTATATGGTAAATTATCAAAAAGGTGCAACTATATATAAACGGTTTGAATCATGAAACGAAATAAAAACTTTATTAAAAATAATTATAACGTTTAAATTTCATATGAATAAATTATTAGATAAATTTTAATTGCTATCTGTTCTTATTTTATCTTTCTAGTATTTTCTTCCATATAACTTTTTGTGTGAAGTTGTGAAATGACAATGAGCACCCTTAACTACAAACAAACACTTTCTTTGATTTGGTATATGCCTTCCTTGTTTCTTAAACCATCACGCCATTACTTTCATGATTTCACACGAAACTTCAATGGTTTTCAAACATTTATATTATAAAAATGTTACACTTTTTTATAATATGGTTAAATATATTTTGAATACCTCAATTTAAATAAAAATTAAATTAATTTTTTTTAAATTTTATTCCAATTTAATCGTATAAATTTAGAATTGTATAAATTTAGAAATGTGTGAATTTAATTTTCAACCAAATTTTGTTAAGTAATTTTTGAAACATATTTCATGATAGTCTTTTACCTGTTTATACTGTTTGACATATTATTATTTAAATATTAGTTAAAAAATACTATAAAATGTATTTGAAATATCAAATAAATTTAACAAAATTTAATTAAAAAATTAAATTCACACGGTTATAAACAAAGTTAAAAGATAAATTAGGTCAAAGATTTAAAAAATGACTGATTTCAATTTTTTCCAAAAATTCAAGAAAAAAAAAATATTTAACTCTTTATAATATTATCATTTTATCATTTATTAAATTAAAATAAAAATTAGTAATTTTCGTAAAAATATTAATAAATAATGGTACATTAACTAAGTAAGGCACGTTTGGTGGTAGATGTATGTATGTGTGCACATTGGATAGAGAGGATGAGAAGCGTGGACATTTTAAATTATTGAGTCATGTTGGTGTCAGAGATTTCCACTCACTCCAAATATAATAAAATGGATAACTAGATCATTTAACTTTCATTCACTTTTTTCTTTTTGTTAATTTTCAAAATAAATGTTCTAAGATTATATAATACATGTACCTACCGACATCCAGGATCTATAAGAAAAAAGAAACAGGGAATGCTTGGAAAAACAATATTAAACTCATGTTTCAATTAAGTTGTGATTTGAACATTTTTAAGATACATGTAACTAAGGTTTAATTCTTTTTCTAAAATTATGTTTATAGATAACAATCATACATTGTGGTTCTGTGTAGATTTTATAGTGGTGGTGGCTTTGAACCATTTGTACAAAATCATTATTTAAACTTTATTCGTGTATTTTAAAAAAAAAAAAAAAAATATAAATTTTTTTATTTTAAAACAATATTAAAATTTACGACGATAACTTTATTAAAATTTTATGGAATAGTTATCGCGGAAGATTTCATATCATTTAGATTAAAATAAATTATCAGTATATAATAAGAATTTATGATAATTAAGTTAGATATTTATTTTATAAAGTATGACGTTAGTAAATAGTAAAATATAAAATTAAAATATGGAAAAAAATTATTTTATCTATTTTCTCTTTTCTTATTTTTTAAGTTATTTATTGCTTGTGTTTATTTCGGTCTTTTTCACATGCTCTATTTTATTTTAAAAAATAAAAAATTAACTCTCTTGTCATGATTGATAATGAAATATTTGTCTCATAAATTTTTTTTATAGTAATTATTTTATTAACATAAAAGGAAAATTTAACTTTTTATCATAATTCATTTTTAAATTGCGACTTGATTTTAAAAATTATGTCAATCAATATTTAATTAGATTTGATAGTTTATTTTGTACTCTTAAACTTATTTTATTGATCAAGATCGACAATTGGATATAAATCTCTCTGGTTTTGCATAATTTATTGAGATTTTTTATCTGTTGAATGTATCCTGTCATTCGACATTAGATTCTTATTGAACCACCACTTATATCCAATCTCATATTTGATATCTAGTTTCATGTTTGCAGTGTATTAGCTTTAATACGATGGGTGCTGCAAATTAAAATGCTTAAACACAAAAAGAAAAAGGGGATGGTGGGTGTCTTTACAAGGGCAAGAAAAAAGAAGTATTGAGATACTTAATCCAACCAAGTCCCTTAAATTATGAAACTCTTGGACAAAAGGGAGGTTAGACAACTCAAAAACATAGATAGCATGCACTTAAGGTTCATTTACACATAGCATTTATATATATAACCTGCTATTCAAGTTTTTCAAGCAACACTGAAAGAACTTGCTGTGCTCTCCACAAATTTTCTTGCTCCCTTAAACCACCTCTTGTCTCCAGCTTGAGCCTTGCAAATGTACAGTTTTCCATCCTTTACAGTTGCTCTGATCAGTTGGTGCTTCCCACCTTCATCTCCATCAGCTGTTCTTGTCAACACAGTCAAAACATAGTACTGCTTCCCATCAACCACTGGTGTAGCACTCTCTAAGATGTTAGCTGTGGCCACAGCATTTGGATCAAAACCACCCTGTGCAACATTTCATGTTCAAACTCAGTTAGAACATGCTATGCCATTATTATTCAGTGCATTTGTTTTTCATCATCATCAATCACTTACCTCAGCTTGAGTTTCACCAAAGAAGGCCTGTTTTCCTAGTAAATAATCCACCTGCAATTACAAAAAACCAACTTTTGAATTGAATATCAGCAGTTCAAAGGTTTGAGACACCTGAAACAAATTTAAGAATGAAATCTTTCTTTTTACCTTTGAGAGGAATTCTTCGGGTGAACCATAGTCAGTGATGGACTTCTTATCAGTTGGAGTCACTGTGACAACGACATTGCTGGTTGTGTCAAAGTTATCCTCGTATCTAAGAACCTGGCCTGTGTACTCAACCTCTTTGCTAGGGTTCCATTTTGAGGGAATCGATAGTTTGAATCCATTTCCATTGTATGGCAAGAAATCTGTGTTTGACTTTGGCTTTCCAAACACATTGGCTGCAAGAAAAACAACCAAAAGTTGCTCAAATAAATCATGGAATCCCCATTACTACAGGGATCAAATCCATTTATGTGCCCACCCTAACAACTTCAACTCAATGGTATTAGAGACTTTATGGCCAAATGCATAATTTAACTAAGAGTCTAGTCTTGGTATTCTTCAATCAATCAGAATCAGAGTTCTACATCAGTAATAATCTGTACTAATCTTTAATTCAAATATTTCTTCAGCAAACTATGGACATGAAACTTCAATTCTAGTAGAAACTCTATCTGACCAGAGTTCAGATTTTCTATTGAGTTTTTCGGAACAGAAGAACATGACATAGAAAATCCAATTCAAATTCGACTAATTGCACGATGAGAAAAAGAGAAAGTGATATACCAGCTTCACCATAGGCTGCATCTGCAGGTTGGACTTTGGAGCCAACAGCAGCAGCACCAATGAGCACAGTGAGAGCTAAACGGCGAGAGATAGGAGCAGCATCATCCTCTTGGGGTGTCTGTTTCTGAGCCTTGCACACGAGATGGTTGGGCTTGGTGCTAACCATGGTGCGTTGTGATGGGGATCTGGCTGGGGTGGTGAGGGCATGGTGGTGCAAGAAACATTGGGTAGAAGCCATTGAGCTCTGATCTTTTTCTCTTACTGTTTCTGGCTCTGTGATGAGACTATGGTGGTAGGAACTTGTGGAGATGGTTGAGTTTGAACTTTGGAGTTTGTTATGTGGCAATGGATACTGGATTTGGAAGAGGATGATTGGGACTAATGGATTAGATTTTCGATGTGGGATAAGGTAATAGAGGCTCCGATTGGTGCCACGTCATTCTCATTTTATGTCTGCAGATATACTCATGTACTATTTTTTTTTTCATGTTTTTCTTAAAATTTATCTGCAAATCATTATTTTGGATATTTATACTACTTCTCTTCCAATATTATTATTATTATTTAAATTCAAGTAATCTCAATTTAAATTAAAATTGTGATCACTCATACATAAAATCAAATTTAAAATATTGGAATATTACTCTCTCTCAACGCGAATTTGATTTCTAATGTTTACTTTTTGTAATATCTGAACAATTACTTTAGCTGATCCTTCTTTAGTTTAAAGGATTTATCTCTGTAATTCTTTCTTATTATTTATTCTAGACCATTTTTCCCAAACTTGCCTGAGGTTAAAAATTTCAAAAAACTTAAAATGTGTTCATGTAAAAATTGATTTTTTTTATTATTGCTGTAATAAACTGTTTCTTTTATATCTAATAGAATGCCTAAATATTTAGGGTTTGTAGGAAAATATTTGTATATTTTAAAATATATTTTAAAATATACTTTAAAATAATTTTTTTTTGTTCGCAATATTTATAGTTTTTTTTTAATTAAGTGGATTAAGGTATCATGAATAAACTAACAATACTAACTAAAGATCTAAACAACACACAATAAATTATATAATTTTCAAATATAAATTTTCATTTATAAATTTTCACTTTATATATTTAACTTTCTCATTTTTATCATTTTGATTCTCAATATTTAAAATATATATATATATATATATATATATATATATATATATATATTATGGACTTTTTAATCATAAAAACTCAATTTTTGATAATTCAAACTTTTTATTCAATTTTTTGTATTATTTCTATATTGAGTCTTTAAATATAATGATGTTAATACATTAAAAAAGATTTTAATACATTTTAAAATAATAAAATTAATATTCATTAATGTAATTTGGAAATTGAATAAAATAATAAACCTTAAAAAACTACAATGTAAAAAACTTTTTGGTTTTCTGTCCTTTTAACACTAATTGTTGTGTATGTGGTTTCTTTGTAGAGTTACTAGTTTTTTGACCCATTATTTTTAATATAAATTATAAATTATAAATTCCTATGTTTCTTCTTTATTACTATTCCATGTTTGTAATAAAAAAAAACTAAATATGCAGTGCTTAAATTTAGATCTAAATTTTTTTCATACTTTAAATTTTAATGCATTATAGTTTTAATATTTAAAAAACAAAAAAATATAATCATTTTAACTTCGTATCATTTTTTGTATGTTAAATAATATTTTAAACTCACATTTCAAACGAAATATGTCAAATAATATAAATAGTTTAAATATTAATTTAAAATATTATATATTATTTAAAAATTGTTTAATTTGATTGGATTGAAAAATTGTATTTATTAATATTTAAAATTTAAGAACAAGAAGTATTAAAATTTTGAATATAAATAAATTTTAATTTTATTTTAAATTTGAATAACTAATAACATATTTCACATAAAAAAAATTCCTTAGTGTCTTTTGATACGATAACTTTTAAATGTTGTAGATTGGGTGAGAATATCTATTACTTTAAAATTCTTCGTGATATATTCTTGGTATAGGTAATAAAAAAACAAGTGCATCAGTATAAAATTTTCATAATAAATTGTGACATATACACACATGTGTAAAAAGATTTATGACCTAATAGACATTCTAAATTAAAAAAAAAAATGTGATACATAACAAGGAGAATGTATCATAATGTTGAAATTTAAATGTGAACCAAAATTGTATATTAAATGAAAAATAAAAAAAAATCCTAAATCTATTATTTTAAATTTTTCAAATAAAGATAATCAATTATTTATGCGAATTAAGCTCGTATTTTATTATTAATGTATCTTTGCAATAAATTTTTTTAAAGCACCTATCACAATTTGATATAAATTCATGTGTATAACAACCCATAGTTTTTTTTTTTTTTTTATTTTTACTTGTGATGAAAATAATAAATGAATTAACATATATCATCACTCTTTCACACGTTATCTACATTACTTTCTTAATATAAATATTTTTTCTTTTAAATTTCAATTAAATAGATCTTCAACAAAAAATATCATATTTTAAAACATGATTTAAATTTTTTATTTTTAAGATGGTAAAAATCATGTTCAAAATAATTTTTAACTTCTAGACAAAAGTGGCCGAAGTTCTTGTTCAAATATTAACTTGGAATGAAAAGAAAAAAAAAAGTTGAATTTATAATTTAAATAACGTCTTTAAGCATTTGTTAAAGTTAAAGTTAAATTGAAACTATAATTTTAAATATGGTTTGTATCATTTTTAGAAAAAAAGTAGTATTTGAACAAACATTTTATTAATTAAATACTTTATAAAATTAAATATTTGTAATTTATTATCTTAAAATGTTTGGGTTGGAAGTAATGTGTATCTCAATGAATTATCTCCTTACAATACTAATTTTTGAATAAAAATTTTGATATAAGAAAATTAAACACCTTATAAAGTAAAAAATATATAAATTTAGGTCTTATTTTTTTTTTTTAAATTGTGTCGATCCTCCTATAAAATAAACTTAGGTCTCATTTTTTGTATTATATATTCCCTATAAATTCTAGCCTTACAAAAGATCGCACTTTTATTTTTATATATATAAATCCTGACAAAAACATCTTTCAAACACTTTTATGTTTATATACATAAATCCTAACAAAAATATCTTTTAAAATATTAAATGTGTATTTTAATCAAACAATAAAAGTATTGTTTGGCCAACTTCTTTATAGTTTGTTTAGAAAACTAAAAATTTAAGGATACTTTTAAAAGTTATAATTAATCCATGCGCAAATTAATTTTTTGAAAGAAATTATACGAGTTTTTCCATAAAACAAACTGTATACTAATTTCACTTTTTCTTTTTATAAAACCCACTCAATGAGTCAAACTAAATAAATGTTAACAATATTTTTAGCACAATCTTTGCGGCATACCAAAAGTTATTCCAAAGTAGGTCGTATTCATAAATTTATAGAAAAAATAATTATTAGAGAAACAACTTCCATCTTTATTAATTATTAATAAAGATGTAAATATTTAAACAAATTTAAAATTATAAATTTATTTGATAAAATTAAAAATAAAATATAATAAAACTGGTTATACTGAATTTGATCATTTTTTAATCTTAACTCTTCTATTATTTTCTTAAGAAACACTACATTAATTACTTTTAATAATTACACGAAGGAGTATTATTGAAAAAATAGCTTAAAAACCTAAAAGAAAAATCTTTAATGTAGTCATCTTTATGATTGTAAGCAATGCAAAATGCATTTTTAAAGTATAAAGTTTTTTTTTAATTACTCTTATTTTATTTAATAATGTTTTTTTAACCTACCTTAAATTAATACTGTATTTTCCTTTTTTTTTAGTTTATAAACAAAACGTATTTTAGAGATTAGTGTAATTAATACATACGAATTAGTGTCAGAGATAGCAACTACTACATTGTTGTTTACGCCAGGCTCGGCTTCCAATAATCCAAATTGGAAGATGACGTGGATTTTCACGTGTTTTTTGTTTTCATTTTCACTTTATTTCTTTCTCCTCAATTATCACTGCTTATTTATTATATTAAAATACCATAGTACATTTCATCTTCATGCACACAAAAATCGTTTCTTCTCAATAAATAAAAAAGTACTACTATTTATTAATTAGCATAAAGTATTTAATAAATATCTTGTCTTTATTCCTGCCACTGACACTCATGATTATTTATTATCATCTTAAATCATACTTTCTTTATTTCTTTTCTCATAACATTTCATTATTAATTAATTAATTAATAAACGAAATTAAACTCTTTCCAATAATATTCTTTATTTATATGTTGCTAACTTTTGCATAGCTTTGTCCCTTCTCTTTCTGCAATTCACTCATTAAGCATCTCTTTCTCTCTCTCTCTCTCTTCTCACACTCTGTGTTCGCTACTTGGTTTCTTCTACACTGCATTTCTCTCTGGTTTGTGCGAAAAACCAATTTTTCTTTTTTCTGTTTTGGATGATGCAATTTACTAGTTCATGTTTCTTGCTTGATGCTGCTGCCTTTTTTCTATTTTCTTGTGCTTTTTTTTTTTCCTACTGTCTTGTTCAATTCACCCATCAATTCTCTGGTTAGGGATTTGCACGTATGTTTAAAGTTTGAATTTTATTGAACGTTCATGGTTTGCTTTGTTTGTTGTGGGTCAAAATGTGGGTCTTTTTAATGCTTCGGGTAGATGAAAAAACTTGGTACTTCTTTTTCTTTTCTGCTTTCCCAGTTTATATTTTTTAAAGAAAAGTTGAATTTTGGTGAAAAAATAATATTTTTTCCCTTTTTCTTTTCTCTTTGATTAAGAATTAAAATAGCTCTGTCTTAGGTAGTTTTTTTCCTCTACCAAACATAGCATTGCAGTGAATGGAGATGTTAGTCTACTTTTTGTGTCACGATTACTCAGTCTTGGCAGAAGAACAAATTTATGCTGCATTCACTCGCTCTGCTCTCCATTTCACTTTTGCATTTGATCCTTTTCATTTCAAGAAACAAATAAACCCTCTGTTCAGCCTGGGAACGACTTAATGTGTGACACTTATGGAAGAGAGCGTAGAAAAATAATTAAAAGGATTGAGAAAGCTTGTAGCTCACTTAAGACACTATCAAGTTGCAACAATTACAACAACACACACTTAAAAAGACTTAATACTGTTGAAGTAGTAAACTTGATGAAGCTTAATTACGGAGAGGCTAAGTTAATTACTTGTTAGAGATGTTTCTTTTGTGGCTTTAGACCAACAGGATTTATTTTATTGTAGGTCAGATAACATTTTTGTCCTTTTGAATATGTGACTTGGTGTCGGTAGTATGTTCTTCTCTTTTGTTCATGATTCAGGAAAAAAGAGAACTGTATCATATATTGTTTTCATGTGTGTTGGTTTCTTATAAACGGTGATTGCCTGATTGATGCTGCAGTGTTTGGCATGATAGCTATTTCATACTACATTTTCTGATTTTCTTTATGTTCGTACAAAAGTGCAGGAACAATGTCTGAGAAAATGACGGCGGAAAACCTTTTAAACACCCTTGTGGAAACAATTGCTGCTGAGAAGCAAAAATCTGGATCATTTTTTGAAGAAGACAAGTCAAGCTCAGTGAGCTCCCAATTCAATAGACTCTTTGGACGCCAGAAACCTGTGCACCATATTTTAGGGGGTGGAAAATGTATGGTAGTTGTGGTTAATTTGCTATAAAATCTATCATGTTACCTTGACTTTTAAATTTCTTCTTGGGTTTTCCATTGAATGATGTAGCTGCTGATGTGTTGTTATGGAGGAACAAGAAGATTTCTGCTAGTGTTTTATCTGCAGCAACAGCCATATGGGTGCTTTTTGAATGGCTTAATTACAATTTCCTAAGTCTTCTATTCTTTGTCCTGGCACTCGGCATGCTTGGACAGTTTCTTTGGACAAACGCTTCTGGCTTGTTTAGCAGGTTATCCAAGCATCCTTTCTTCCCTTCTTTTGATCTCTGACTTTATGTAAATATATTATGCTACTTTACATCTTAAACTTGTTTTTTCTATGTGGGGTGACAGGAAGCCGTCTAAAGTTCCCCGTTTTGTCCTCCCAGATGATTTCTTCGTGAATATTGCAACTGCAGTTGGTGCAGAGGTTAACCGTGGACTGAGGTTTCTCCAAGATGTTTCATGTGGAGGAAACCTAAAACAATTTTTAATTGTAAGTATACTCTTACCTTTGTTTTCTTTGTAGTTGTTATTTACAGTCCAGGTTCATGATTAGAAGTTAGAACATAGTTTCCAGGTTAAACAGTTCTTCACTTTTATGCATCAGTATTTTCTATAACACTTGTTATTCAATCAATTGATCAATGCCATCTATTTTTGTTTGCTGCAGCATCTTCTGCCTGTGACATGTTATTGATATTTACATAAAAATGATCAACTGTTTGTTTTTCCACTCAAATGTCTGCCAATATGATAGATTCTATATTAAATTGGTATTATGCTGACAGGGATAAGTTTCCTTTAGTGGAAGCTTGTCAAATCAACTTTGCTGTATGTGATAGTATCTTCTAAAGAGTGTTTTGGTCTTAAGCTGTTTGGTATGACATAATTAGTCAATTGTGTGGTTATGCTTGATTTTTATTACTTTGTTGTTGCTAAAGATTTGCATATTACTGTGCAAAGAGTATAAGGAGTTCGTATGATATAATTGAATTGGGAAACTTCATGGGTCAATATAGGCTGTTTTACAAGATTTGGAGTAGTATTGTATGACAAAATAATCAATATGGATGGTTGTATTTAGTATCTTTAAGTGCACAGCCATGATGATGCACTTTCTACTTTGCCATCCATTATTTTATAACTTGTTTTTAACTATTTATATATTATAAATTATATTTATTTTTAGTGCAAAGGAAAATGTATGGGTTTTGTGTGGAATTTGTAATAATGGTTATTACATCCTCAGGCTGTATTAAGCTTATGGGCTGGTGCTGTGATTGGGAGCTGGTGCAATTTTTTGACTGTCATGTATATTGGTGAGTCCTGCTTTCTTTCCCTCTATTGATATAGATTAGAATATTCTGATAAAGCATCTGCTTGAATTTAATAGTTGGACAATGTTTGAAAAAAGAACTAATTTCAACTAATCCAAATTGTTTCTTTTGAATGATTCCTAAAATATATTCAAATTTCTTTTATTTTTCCGCAATTTTTTGACTGCTAAGATGCTAGAATAAGGAGTTTGGATGGTGTAAAAACAATCCACACACGCAAATGTTACCCAATCTTATTTGGAAGCAAGTGTAATTTAAGTCTATGATGAATGTGTATTGTTTTGTGGGATGCTTGAAGTTCAAATGCATATGTTAAGAATTATTTTCTTTGACAAATAACTCGTATAAGTTGTTCAATTTCTAAGGTTTTGTTGCTAAAATTTATGCTGTGTTATGTCTAAGGTTTTGTTGCTGCACATACACTCCCAGTTCTTTATGAAAGGTATGAGGATCAAGTTGATAACTTCATGTACAAGGTCTTTGATCAGATGCAAAATCACTACCAGAAGCTGGATTCTGGTTTGCTAAGCAAAATCCCTAAGGGAAAGCTCAAAGGAAAGAAGTATGAATAGGTTTTTCCTTATGTAAATGGTTTGATTTTAAATATCCTTTTCTCACTTGTGTTGGAATTGGAAAAGACTGGATAATGTAACTAGGGAACAGTTCTATGTTGGGGGGGTCTTTAAATTTGGTCTGCTTAATATTTGACCTGAGATTAAGACTTGATTTCGAATTTATCTTATGATTTAGGATTTTCATTTTAATTCTAAATTGTGTAATTTGAAGACGATCTGATCTATGTTATAGAATATGATACATTTGCATTTTGATGCAAATTTGTATTATGAAACGTATAATCTGTAATCAAATTTGTATTTTAAATTGTATATTTTGAAATACAAAACAAAAGATATATTTTAAATTATACAATTTTGAAAGAGTAGTGTTTGAAGGAAGGATTTGTTGGCCTGAGAGGAATTAACATTTACTGAAGAAAAAACCACTATACGTAATAAAATTCCGTTCAAGAACTTGTAAAAACCACTGCAGGTAATAAAACTCCGTTCAGGAACTTGAAAAGGGGGTGCATGGGTGTAAGTAAAAAAAGATAAGGACAAACTATTCATTTCACCACCAATGAAGTGCAGGTTGAAATTCTGGAGGTGTAACAAGAAATTCACTAAGAACTATTGGACAAGACACTCACAAGGGCTTTGATTCAAGCCCAGTTTAAAACCAGATACAAAAAATACAAATCTGATAAAAGAAAATGAAGTCGGAATATTTTATTCGATCCACAGAATGAGGAAAACATGGAAACTCATAAAATGGGTTTCGAAACCTAGGTTCTTTCAAACAATAACTCAACTTAATTTCAATTCTTTAAACCCAAGCAATTCAAAATTGAATATATATATCAACATTATAATAATAACAAAACTTTAAATTTAAGTACAAAGAACTAAAATCACTTACTAAATACATGAATTTAGTCTTTATATTAATTTTGTATTGATAAAAATCGTTACTAAGCATTAAATTTAAGTACAAAGGACTAAAATCATATGTTTTCAGATATTTGAGAATCAAAATGTAATTTAAAAAAATATAGGAAAAATAATAAAAAGTATTTTTTTCAAAAATTGTTGTATATTTTCATAGATTTCTAATCATCTTAACCCTATTAAATATGGGACAAATCTCTTTGTGTTTAATTAAAAAATAATACTCATTTGATAGAATAAGTTATATTTTCCTATGTATTTATTTAATCAGCTTATTTTATAAAATAACTAAATTACATTTAATTTAATAAATAAGTTGAATCCATTTTTAGATAAATAAATTATTTTTCCAAAAAAAAGAAAACTTATTTCAAGCATAATTATTAAAAAACCCTGTCTATAATCATTCTATTAAACCACAAAAGTGATACATTTGAAAAGTGACCTACTGGACAAATAATGCAGCACACATGTATGTGAAAAGTTCCAATCTTTTTTTTTTTTTACCTAATTCAATGTTGTAAAGGTTTTTAACCCTTTGGCATTTGCATTCATTTTTTTTTTTTTGTGAGATGTTTTTGGCATATCCAAGTCATCCAAATGCACGTGACCATGAAGCTGAAGCGTGTGTGAAGCTCTTCACTCCACACATGTTGAATGCGTTCTGCAGCATTAGCCATGAGCTTGGCTCGTGTTTTGGGCCCTCACTGTCCACCATGGAAATTTCTATGGTCACAAGCTTCACCACCTCACCTTCATCTCTTTAACAACGTTGCATTCCAACAACAAAACAAAACCAAAAGTGCCTTGTTGGTACAAGAGAAAGAACAAAGAAAGCAAACTTATCTATCAGAAAATCTGGCAGAGAAAGAAAAATGCTACAGTTCCTCACACATTCTTTTCAAAACAACTCTCACCATTTAAGAATAAAACAAAAAGTAATTACTTTTAAATGATACAATAAAGAAAAAGAGCCCTAAATATAATATATTAAACTGCATAATGTGATAAAAAGAGAGATAAGAAAAGTAAGAACACAGAAATGTTCATTGACTGTTTCTGGCATAAAATGAACAATGTGACAGAAAAAAGATAAGAAAAAACAAAGTATATCGTAAGGGGGTGTTTTGAAAATGTGCTGTAAGTGTAGCACTATCCATTTTGGAATATGTTAAAAGCCACCCCACATATTAATTACTTTTTCTTCTTTTTTTTTTTTAATTTTTAAAATGCAATTTTCTACTGTATAAATATGTGAAGACTCGTTAGCTCATTGAGTCAACAACAACCTAGGTCACAACCGAGGTAGTCTTTATTTCACTGTGAAATATCTGTCATCTCTGCAACAATGGTGTTCTTTGTTTCTAATGAATATGGCAAGGCTTTGAGCAATGACTGGCCTGCAACTCATGACTTCCACAATGAGGGTGATGATGATGATGATAATGGTGTCATTGATGTGGCTCCAGCTGCATGATGATATATATCAGTAGATGAGTAGGAGGTACTGAGGAATAATGCAGATATAGCTTTATGTACTTAGTTTGTTTTTGCTGAGAATTTGTGTTGGAAGTACTAGGTAGTGTTTATGCTTGCAACTGATATAATATATATATATATATATATATGTTTCATTTGTATTCATTCAGTTCCTCTCTCTCTATCTTTCTCTGATTCAATTTTAGTTATATCTAATTTTTTCATGTCTTTCACTTTATATATGATCATGAGTGAGTAAACACACACACACACACAAAATGTTCTATGAATATACCTTCTTCAAGTTCTCTTTTTTAGTACTATGGCTTACAGATTCATATTCAGGAAACATAAATCAAGGTTTTTAAGTGAAGAAGAAACTGATCAGGTTTATGAGAATTGCTTTAGCTTCCTTATCTCCAATGAAGAACATTTTCAAATCCTCATCTTTTATTCCTTTTTAATTGTGTAAAAATATGATTTTTTTTTCATTGTTTTCTGCTTTACTTCTCAGCACATACACCAAAAGCTTTTTATTGTTTAAAAATGTTCTGATAAGAGAAAAAGTCAAAGAGACATTACAGATTTATTTGGTGTATATATAAATCCTGCGTTTCAGAAAAGGACTGAAAGAATTATATATAGCAGAAGCAAAACAGTGTTTAGAAAGCATAAAATAAGCACTGATATATAATGTTCTTTTTATGTATATTTTTACTGAACTTTTCTCAATTCATAAAGAAGTTAGAATATATATATATATATATATATATATATATATATATATATATATATATATATATATATATATATATATATACTTAAAAGAAAATAACTTCTAAACCAGCCCAATTGGTTCTGCCCAATTTTGGGCCAAGTGTCTACAGCAATCTCAGCTCAGTTACTCAACAAAAAATCAAAGTTTTGAGATTTGATCGAAGCTGGTCAATGATTGTACACAGTTCAATCTATTTAATCAAATTTATATAATAAGTGATACTTTATTTTTGCTAATATTTTAAAAAAAAAAGTGTATAAATGAACATTTATCTAAAAATTGAATGATTACTAGTTAGTATAAGTGTGAAGGATTAAGGGAGTGATTTGCAAGTATGGAGAAAAAGCATTAAATGTGAGCATTAAATTGGTGTGTGATTTGCAAACACAAGTGGGTAATGAGAAATTTCTATCCAATTTGGATTTGGTTAGGTGAAGAAGTTGGTTGGTGGGCTTTGTTATGATGTATCTTTACCATTATTGGGACCTCAAGGTTTCACACACATCTTCCCATACCAATTTCAATTTAGGTTTCAAACTTTATTACATCTTTGTCTCAACATCCCAAATTTAACTTATACAAACAATGAATTTGTTAACTTTTTTTTCTTTATTTAATGATGAAATTGTCAACAAAATACACATTAAGAAACTAAATTATCTATTTATTTTTATAATTATTTTGAGTATAATCAAATTAAAAAAAAAAAAAAATAAACACTTAATCATCAACATTAGCTCCAGCTTCACCGGTAAAAAAACATTTTCGAAATTGCATAACTATAGGCTTCGATTCTAGAATAACCGGAGCCTATATTGATATATGATTCAATTATTTAAATAATTGAGACCTGATCTTCTACTTGGGTTAATATTTTACATCCCCACCAATGATTTTCCATTTGCACCACTATATCACTCTTCCACTAGTTCTTTAAATAACTGAAATCTATAGTTTAACCGTAATACATTTAGACGAGGTAAAAAAATGTAGACTTTAGACTTCAGTTATGTTTCCGTTCTTTCTTTAATAGAAGATTTTTTTTATTATTGTTTCAATTTCTTCCTATTCTTTATCATTGAGAATCTCAAAATTTGGTTATAAAACAATATTACAGATTAATGACATATTCAATAAAAAAATAATTGAATAAATAAACGAGTCATTTAAATATTTTATTGTATGAGCGCTTATTATTTTTCTTAACATTGTCTCAACAAGAAATGATAATACCTAAATGAAGTCAAATTTTTACTCTCAAATAACTCAAACTTAACAACACAACTCCAATGTTTTTGTTAATATGAGGATCAAATCATCATATTCCCCCTTTTAAAAATCTCTTCTACTGTAAACCAAGACAACTAAGTGATAAATTTGAAATGACATGTCATAAATTAACATATATTAATAGATGGAGGATCAAGTTACACCGATATCCTAAATTAATAAATATCGTAAATTAACTTTATTTTTAGTTGATATAAAATTTTAAATAATATATATATATATATATATATATATATATATATATATATATAATATAAATATATGAAACAATTATATTGAAAAATAAGAAGTTCAAATTCTTTATAAGTTGATTATGATTATAAGTTGAATATACGGTTATTTTGTGGGTTGGAGTAATTTCTAGCATACCAAATCATTTTTTAGAAATACTTAATATTGGACTCAAAATTTCTAAAGACCGATACATTCTATTTTTACCAGTGCAAACTTGTCTGATATGTCCACTTTTTTTTATGATAATAAAAAATAATAAAATTATTATTATTAATTATATAAATAAATATAAATAACTTTATTATAAATAGTTTTTAATTTTAAAAAATAAATAAAAGATAAATTTTAAAAAAATATTAAAAAGTGAATTTTAAACATAATTCAATTTTACAAAATAATAAAGTGAGATTTACATTTTATTTATATATTATTATAAAATTATCTTATTTCTATTTGATACGAGATCTACAACAAAAATAATGAGATAAAATTATAATCAATTTAAAAAAAAATTCAGTAAAGTTATTACTTTAATTTAAAAATGTGTTTATAAAATGGGTAAATAAAAGAGAAAATCCAATATAATAATATAGATGTAAACCTATTCTCACATAAAATAAAATTATTGTACATATAATAAGTCATAAAAACTGAGTATATGTTTAGATGAACTAATACTTTAAATGAGTTTCAGTACTTTCAAAATGTTAAGAGAAAAACCCAAATAAGTACACCTGAGTTCATTTTACAAAATACAAATTCATGAATGTGTGATTAACAGATTCATGAAGTGATAATAATTTCAGAACTCCTTCTCTGACTATTTCATGTCGGCCAAGATGAAGTGAGAGACTCAGATTCTACATTATCCTTTCACTCGTCTCAAGTCATGAAAATTTATGAGTTGGGAGGTATTGTTCATGGACCAAATTTGCAACCAAAAAGTAAGTGAAAAAATAAAAATGAAGTAAGAGAAGTGATGGCTTTCATGAGTAGCTGTCAAGATGAGCATGAAACCAGTGCCACATCTTTTTCCTTTCTTTTCGGGACAATGCAGAGCCTTATCAGTCTCCAATTATATACACCTTGTCCCTGCCACGTGTCGCCACCACAATCATCTCTCTGATAGCATCCACCGTGTGCATGGAGTATTGGATTTCCTTGTTCCAGTTTCACATATTCAACACCAAAAACAACCTTAACTTCCACACCCTCTTCAACTGGTCCCGTTTTCATTCACTCCATGACAGATATGCAACCATGTTTTTCTCATCGGTTATTTGCTTTCTCTCTTTCTACTTCCACATGTCACTGTCCCTCTTCTTGCTAGAAACTGTGCTACAAGTTACAACCTCTGTGGCCAAATTTCTTAAGCACAACACGGAGTTTCATCACTTTCCAACTACCATCTACTTATAGCTTCTATATATTCAACCAGTTACAAAAACCAGCTTTTGCCTTAACCAAAAGACAAAAAAAAACAAGTCTTTTTACCTTAGCTCAGGTGGGGTTCTTCCCTTTTCTTAGTTTCTGTAATCTGTGTCTCTTTGTTTACGTGTATGTGCTTAAATAATCTAGTACCTTTCTAACTGACAGTCTCAGGTTTTTCCCATTTTGGTGAAATTTTTCTAGTTCTTGACTGTATTTGATTGTTTTGTTCTTTTTTCTGTTCTTGTGTGCGTGTACTTTCAACTGTAATGGGAAAGTAATTTTTCCATTTCATTGGTTTTTCTCCTCTTGGCATGTCAAGTTCCACACTTTGGCTTTCTTTCCTTTTTAGTATTGTTTTATTTTCTTTCACTTTAGAGTTTTGATTACTGAGTTGGCTGAACTATGCAGATCATCTCATTTTACCTTTCTTGTAAAGTTTGGTGAACCATGAACAACACTATTCCAGGTTGGGATTTTGAGAGTGATACATGTTTCACCAACCAGAGAAAACCCACAGGGTGTGTTACCTATCTCTGTCAAACCATGATACTGTCCCTGTTAACTTTTCCTTGATTATTATTCTCTATTTGGTCAATTTACACAGGCTGGACCATGAACTTGTAGAACTCCTATGGCAAAATGGCCAAGTAGTTATGCACAGCCAAGCAAATAGGAAGCTACCAGGGAATTCATCTAACTTGAGACAGATGCAGAAAACTACTTTAAGAACCAGTGAGCCGAACTTGGATCAAGAAGAGGCAGCTCCATGGATCCAATACCCTCTTGATGACCCTTTAGAACAAGGACTTTGTTCAAACCTTTTATCTGAGCTACCACCACCTTGTGAAGTTGAATCTTATTACAAGCCAATCAGGGAACTGGAAGAGGAAAAGTTTGCCAATATTTTCTCCCCTTCACCTTCACAAGAGAATCTTATGTCTGCTCCAGGATTACATGTTCCTGATTCATCTCAGAAAATCAATGACTTTGGTGCATCACGGAAGGTGCTAAATTTTCCTCACTTTTCAGCACCCCGCAATGTTTCTTCACCATCTCAAAAAACTGCGGTTAACCTCTCACAAAGTGTAGCTAGAGAACACTCGGTGATCACGGTTGGTTCAAGTCACTGTAGCAGCAACCACATCCCTCAGGACCAAGGTGTAAACAGGGTTTCAAGCAGTGGTGTTTGGGCCACCACCACTAATAACACTACTTTATCTGCTGAGCCTGATGCTGTAGATTGTATCCAGAGACCAGCTCCTAGAAATGAGAGAGGAAAATCAGAGATGATTGAACCAACTGTGACTTCATCTTCCGGTGGCTGTGGCAATACTGGTATTGGAAGAACTTGTTCTTTATCAACAAGAGAACATGGCCGAAAGAGAAAAGGGACAGAAGAAGAAGCACTAGAGGAGCAAAGTGAGGTCATATACTCTTCCTCTTCCTCTTTCTCTTTCCATATTTTCCTTCATAATGCATGCTTGCTTTCTTCCTTAATATTTTTTTTTCCTTTTGATTCTGTGTTTGATTATGATCCACACACACATGCATATCAGAAACAACTGTTACTTGGTTGCTTTTACTACGTTTTGACGTAAATATTTGGTGAAACGTAAATCACTGATTAGCATGTAAAACACACACTTAGTCCATAATTGAACTAAACGACGTGTGTGATTCATATAACTGACTTTATTACTAAGAAAATTGATGAGTTATGTTGTGTCTCCGTGTGCAATAGGCCACAGAACTTAAATCAGCAGATGGAAACAAGATATCATCTCAGCGTTCCAGAAGAAACCGTGCAGCTGAAGTGCATAATCTATCCGAAAGGGTGAGTGAGAGCATGAATATTTTTCTTCTAATTTTCGAAGTTGAAACTTGTGTTGTGTCAACTTAACTCTTATTATTAACACAGCTTTTTTATGTCTTTATACAGAGAAGAAGAGATAGGATTAACGACAAGATGAAAGCATTGCAGCAACTGATACCAAACAGTAACAAGGTTCGTTATCATAATGCTTGTTATTGACTTGTCACTATTTTAACTTTTTGTAGAGATGCATGCATCTCCTCGAGAAATGATACACGATCATTGATGTGCAACCAGACACCTGAAAAAGATAGTCAGCACAAAGAAAATGTAATAAAGAAAACAATAAATACAACAAGGCACACTACAGTACACACTGCACACACTGTTTGCTTCGAATAATTATACTTTTCATATAAGATTCAATGATGGATGGTGAAACAAGTAACGGTTGTACCTGCAGACAGACAAAGCATCAATGTTAGAAGAGGCAATCGAATACTTGAAATCACTTCAGTTTCAGCTTCAGGTATAACATAAAGAACCATTTAAAACATGTTATCTAAGATTAAAGTTAGTGATGTTACTGTGTGTAGAATATTAATGTGTAACAAAAGTTGTTGTTGGTGACAGGTAATGTGCATGGGGGCTGGAATGACACCAGTTATGTTTCCAGGAATTCAGCACTATATGTCACAGATGCAATTACCAAAAGTGGGTGAAGCCATGTCTCTGACTCAACCTCAGATGCCAAACCAGAATCATTTACTGTGCCAAAATCCACTTCTGGGTGCCTTCAATTACCAAAATCTGATGCAAAAGCCATGCCTTTCAGAACAATATGCACGTTACATGGGCTACCATCTCATGCACAGTGCCTCTCAGGTGAATCAAAATTCCATTTTTTACTTGGTTCGTTGTAAAAGTCATCATCTGGTTTTTTAATACATACATATACTACGTGATGTCTTGTCAAAACTGCATAAATTCATAGCAGTTTAAGACTATTTCTGCACATGTTTTCGTGGTTGTAGTTATTTTTTTATGGGTTTTTATTGCAGCCAATGAACGCGTTGAGACATGGTTCTGAAGCAATGCAACACAGTGAAACAATGATTGCAGGAAGCAATAATAGCAGCGGACCCATGAGTGGAACAGCTAATGTCGATGATGCTGTTAGTGGCAAAACTGGTAAGGCACTACATGCACCTAACTTTTTTGGATCTTTGCACATTCCTTCTTCAAACAAATTTAATAAATTTTATTTTATCAATTCTTACAAAATTATGTAAATTAATTTTTAAAAAATAAATAACAAGGTTAAATATATTTTTGATTCTTTAATCTTTTAATGAAAATTGAAATTAGTCGTCTTGAAAACCTTAAACTAATTAAGTTTCTTATCTATCAAAATGCGAGAATTTAGTCTTTTAAACTAATTTTTTTAAATTTATTTGACATCCCAAACAAATTTTATTATAATATTTGTTTGAAATTTTAAATAAATTTAATAAAATTTGATTAGAATAACTAAATTCACGCATTTACAGAATTGACAAACTAAATTGATTTAATATTTTCAGAAAAGAAAATAATTTTTTTATTACTAACAAAGATCAATTCTAATTTTCATTTAAAATTGAAGAATAAAAATATATTTAACCCTGAAGAAACGTTTCTTTTATCAAAAATATGATGTTATAACGTATGTCTTTTAAAATATTAATTATGCTCACATTTCACATCTATATTCATCATCGTACGACAAATATTATTAAAAATTTATTAAATCTTTATATGAAAAGTAGTTTTTTTTCTACTTTATGATTTATTTTGTTGGTTGGTTTTCCTTTCATTTAAATTAAAAAGAAAAAAAAATGAATGCCTTATGATTCAGTTTAGATTTCCTATTTTAAGCTTAATGAATTTAAAAATTAATGGACCAAACGCATGAAGTTAAATTTAATTTTAGTATTTTAGAAAATATTTATTCTTCATACTTTCTAAAACCTTTTTTAACATAAAAAAAAACTTTATTTTTCATAAGTTTAGTTATAATATTGTGAAATATCTTTATCTCAAATAAAATGTCATGTTACATGACATCTCATGGTAGTCATTGTCTTGACATAATCAAAATACATGACAAATCACTATTGATGCACAATGACAAATCATTTTTAAAATTCACGAAAACTAAAATTAAAAATGTAAAACTAACACCGAATTTAGTATTATTTTCAATTAAATAAAATGCCTTAACATATTTCATATACACTAAAATTAATTATATTTCTTATAAATTTTAAAAAATTAAATAAAAAATTATAAAAACATAGTGCAAAGTTAATTTTAATAGTAAAATGCTTTTTTAATATTTTTTTATAAAAAATTATGGAAATTTCATTTAAACATATTCTTATTACATTTCATAGTTAATTCAAATTTAATTATTGTCTTTGTGTTGTTTTCCTTTCCCATTCCTCGTTACTTATTTTTTTATCACTTTCCAGGTTCTTCCACCTTTAACTGAATAGTGAAGAACAATACCTAAAAATTACCCAATTGGGGGAATTAACTAATGGAGTACATGAATCCTAGAAGCACCAAAATGTGTTCCCATTTTATGTAGTTTGAAGATGATGCAGGAATTTAAAGTTAATTAATTAGCCATGTTTAAATTCTGATAAATTATATCATTTTATTGTGGGCTAGCTAGGTATGAAATTAGCTCCTAGGGTTAGGATCCATCAGCTTCTGTAATTTTCTATTGTTTGAAGATTGAGATTAAAGTAAATTATTTAAATTAGTGTGCTAATACTTCTATCTCAACTTTTACCTTAACAATTATTAGTTTATAATATATCAATGATATAATATTGTTAATTTATATTCATTAGTAAATATTTTCTTTTTTTAATCAACATTAAATATGTTAGAAAGTTTGCTAATCATTATTAAAACATAATTTTATTAATTACAATAGTTTTTTAAAGTTTTAAACATCAATGCATTATTATAATTTTATAGAATGTGTCTGAAAATTAAAAAAAAAAATGCATATGAAAATATCTAAAAAATAATAATGACTTACTATTATGGATATGAAATGAATATGAATATCCCAAAAACAAATTGAAAAAAATCTGAAAGATATTTCTTTACAAAAAGAAAAAATGTTCATCTTTATGAAAATTATAGTAAGTTAAACCCGACTATAAAAAATAAAAGTATTCCTTTAATATTTTTACACATTAATTTCCATTATATAAAAAATAAATAAAAATCCGACTTAGAATCTTTTTGAGTTCATGACATGACATGACATTCCTTAATCCATCCAAAGTTAAAGTAAACATCAGCATAAGTATCTTTTGAAACAGGAAACTCCACTGAATTTTTTTACAATAATATGTTCTTCAATTTTAAAAAGTAAAAGTCATTTAATAAGAAATTATTATATATTTGTATAAATTTGTAATTTTACACCAGTTATTTTATAGAACAATATAGTATGAGCAATAACTAAGTAGATAATAGGGTTACATATGTTTTTTTCCCTCAAATTTTAGTAAATTTTTAGTAAATTTTTGAATTAGTCTATCTTTTGAAACTTTATACCAATTTAGTCTTTTATCTTTAGAAATACGTAGATTTAGTCTTTCTTACCAAATTTTGTTAAGTTTATCTGACGTTTCAAGCGTATTTCATGATAGTATTTAAATTGTTTACACCGTTTAACACATTTTCGCTTCAATATTAATTCAAATATTATCATAAAATACATTCAAAATGTCAAATAAACTTAACAAAATTTGGTACGAAAGACTAAATTTACGTATTTCTAAAGATGAAGGACTAAATTGGTATAAAGTTTTGAAGAAGGACTAATCCTAACATTCATTGAAACTTGAGAGACCAAAAACATATTTAATTCTAGATAATAATATAAAATTATTTTACATTATTAATACATAATTGTTAAATTCTATTATTTTTCCTTTGTCACTGTGTGCTTGTACTTGAAATGTTGAAAAATGGCATCAAATTCCACTTTCATATGTTTTTATCATATTCTCCCTTTCATTCATTCCATTCTCACATTTCTCATCCATCACCATCATCTTTCACCACCAAAATCGTACTATTTTTTTTTTTCTGAAACAGTGTCAAATTTTGGGATAAGATCATCAATGAAAATCATGATTTTTTCTTTTTTAATCAATCAAATTGATTATGAATCAAAAATGTGTGAAACACAGAGATTGAAAATGACAAAGATAGAAGGCAAAAATGAGACCCACATGAGTTGAAGTGTAATAACTAGAACACAATAGAGATAGGTGAATGATTAATTTTTTCATTCAACTTGGTGCTTTGTGCATTATTTTCTTCCTTTGGGGTCTTTTCTTTCTTCAAGTTTCACGTTGGGAAAAGATTGATATCAACTCACTAAAACTACTTTTTCCCCATTGTTTGGTGAAAAAAGGTTTTTTCATGGTGGTGTTTATAATAATTGTACCCACAAAGATGAACTTTAAAGTCAAAACATGGAATATTCATATTGTCACATGACATGACTAAAATATCTAACTGTAATTAATTAATTAATTAATTGCAATTAAAGGATTAAATATAATTGAATACTCTAATCATTGACTTTTTTCTCTTTTTTTTAGATAGTTTTGCTGTTGGAGCAATAGTGATGAAGGATGAGTTTTTAAATACAGGTCAAATCAGTATTATAACAATGTTAATTTTTGGTCAATAAAATTTATTAAAAGTTGTCTCTAGAAAAATGAAAATAAATTATTTAAAAAAAAAAATCTCATAACTTCTATAAGTTTCTTAGGGGTCATTGATCAGTGAAAAATTCTATGACAGCTATCTTCTTCTAGCTGAAAAAGAAGGGTGGAGGAGCTTCCGATGTGGACATCATTTTAACTCAAGTAACATGTTTTTCTTCAATTTTATTTATTCATTTACTTTTTTATTTATTTTCCCGGATTACCCTCTTATGTATCTTTTAATTTTATGAAGAAATATGTTGCTTTGATCGAGGGTTTAAAAACAAATGGAATTTTAGAAATTTATAAAAAAATACTAATGGATTAAAATTAATTAATTTTAAATTTACTTTTTTTTTTTACTATAGTAGTGCATAATGAGTTTTTTTACAGCGTTCTATGTGTTCTAATTCACCTGCAAACGAGGCATATGAAGACGCAATGACACTTTTGTAATTTTTTCAAACTTTTATGCCTCGGTTGTACTTAGAACCGAAGCATAAATCCCCTAAAATTTTTATTTTGATTGCTACTTTTATATTTTTAAATTGGTGACAGACTTTTATGTATCGGGTCATATCTAATTGAGGCATATTTGATTGTTTTTCGAGTGAAATATGTCTTGAGTCACATCTAACTAAGGCATATAGATGTTTATGCCTCGGTTTAAAATCAACCGAGGTAATAAGCTTTCTTAAGGTTTAAAAGAAATTGCCCCACTATTCGTCTTCTTCGTGTGGAGTAGCAACCATTTTTCTTTCTTCCATTTCTGAATGTCATTGTTGCAAAATGCAAAGGATCCTTCTTCCACACAACTGTAGTTTCGTCTCTCCACCATCGGTCTACCATCGAGCATGCCTCCTCCATCGCACGGACCTCCTCCATTGTTGTCGTCGCAGAGGTTGTGAAGTTACCTCCATTGTCGTCATTCAATCCCGCTTGTAAGTATGTGTTTTTCCTTTTTCTAATCGTAAAACTCTCCTCTGGGTTTCGAACGTCGATGCGTGCATCGAAGTCGTGATATGGCTCACAGTGGTTTAGTCGTGGGATGTTTCACATTTTCGTTCAGATGGTGAAGAGAGGTTGTTCTGCGTCGCTGGTGAGATGAATGAAGGCGTCATGAAGTTGTTCCGACGTGATGCGATGGTCAAAGATGGTGGTGACGACACACTGCGACATTTAGGATTTGAATGGTTGCTAGGGCTTCTGATTTGGGAGAAGGTTGAAGATGATGATGTGGCACACTGTGGTTGGTGTAGGTGTGTGTATAAGGATCATGGCTACGTGTCATGTTATTATTGGGTCATAAAGTACTTTTTTTAAAATTTTGTGATACACATTAGGCCTAAGTTCCCTCTAGAACCAAGGCAGTAGCCCTTACACATGCCTCAGTTCATAACCGAAGTATAAACATATCTTTTTTTTTACCTCGCCAAACATATATATCGGGTGTAAAATCGAAGTCAAAAGACCAAAATAACTGCGACATAATTTTTTCCTTGCACTAGTACTATCATACTTAATTTTTTTTTTCTTAAAGATGTTACTAATCATTCTTGATGTACTAAATATCTTTTCAAAATTAGCTTTCTTATTATAATTGTTCTCTTAAGTATATTTATTTTTTGTTCTAATATTTATTCTATTTGAGAGCTTACATTATTTAAAAAAGCCTTTAAAAACATGATTGTTTTGAAAATAAAGTTCTTAACCATTGTTGAGCACAATGGTACTTACATAAATGGATTTTACATTTCCTAAGGAAAACATAAATGAATTTACATAACTAAAATGTACTTGATAACTTTATTGGTAGTTTTAAAATTCACTTAGTTGTAATAGGTCAAAGTTGAAAGAACTTGAGTATTTAAGATTTTTTACTTCAATTAATTATAGTTCGATTCTTCATTTTGACGATTGTTTATAAGTTACATGTGGATAATTTTTTTAATGACGATCCTTAAAAAAAATTGCATTCTCCTCTTAATTTTTTTATTTCGCATATGCAACAAGTTTATAAACTTAAAAAATCTCTATGAAATAAAGCAAGTTAATTTATAATGGACTTCAAAATTAAGCCAGAGTTCAATTTATATTATCCATATTTCTTGTTTTTAAGTATCTATTATGCATTCAAGTTTTAATTTATTATAACATATACTCATACAAATTTTAATAGTTTTTTTATCATAAGTTTAACCAGATAAAACCAATTTATACAAAGTTGTGAATATAAGAACTTAAATAGCAATAGTATTAATTTTACTAACAAATTTTGTATAACTATTATTACAAACTTACCAATTTGGTAATCTATACGTTTAACCATTCAACACTATCACTACTATTATTATTATTATTATTATTATTATTATTATTTATTTATTTATGTCTTTTAAGTTGAATAATAAGTATTTAGCAGATGGAAGTTTCCCCACAGAAGCAATTGAGAGTGGGCAGAATATGGACACTTAATTTACAAAAGAATAGTAGATACGGAAATGATTGTGTGGAAGCTTCATCTACCAAAAACAACATAAAAAAAACAACATAACATGTTCTTTAAAACTTTGACACCAACTTATATCATCATAAATGGTACATTTGTAATAATCTTCCAACTCAAATAGAGTAAATTTTGATTCATGAATTTTTCAGTGTTGATGTAATTTAGATAGATATCAAACTTTATATAAATATATATAGTAATATTTACCAAAAATTTATTTAAAATTTTGTAAATTTAATGTCTTTTATATTTTCCATTAAAAGGTAAGGAGCATGCGACGCGTGACAAGGGCACGATGGTCATTAAATTAAATTATTATGATATAAACTTTGTTTTCATTTTCGATTTTTGCTTCTCTCCGTTTTCTCCCAAACCAAACCCTCACCAACCCTTTGGTTCTTCTTCTTTCTCCTCGTGGCGATCCGATTCGGCTGAGAGCGCTCCTTTGGCCTCTGCAAAATTAGCTGCATGAGCTGGTTTGGGAAGCTTCGTTTATTCGCTAATTTCAATTCCTTTCACTTCATCACTTCTCTCTTAATTTTTACCCTCCATTTCTCACCTCAATCTTCTTTTTCTCTATTCAATTCCAACGCTAAAACCAATTTCCATCGTAATTTCCTCATACCGTTTCACCATGAACTCCACATTCAAGAGTAATCATCAATTACGCAGAGGTTTCTTAATTCTTCACCGCATGCTGTTTTTTTCAAGTGTTTTTATGCCTTTGTTTATTTGTCGTGTCTGTAGATATAAGTGCATTTGCATGGCAACTTGTTTTACGATACAGTGATCATGTGTTTTATTACGATACAGTGATCTTGTGTTTTATTACGATACAGTAATCATGTGTTTTAACCAAATTCATTTTGTAGAATGAAAGGGTAAATGTTTGCGTGCATGCTTAGTTTGAACTTTCTAATAGATCTAGGGTTAGGCTGGTAGAGTGGGTCTAGCAATTGAACTTTCAAAAGTTATCTTATATATTTGGAAGAATAAGATTGCAATCTCTTCGAGTCTAGGCGTGGAGGTGACTGATATTTTGGCGGGTTTTACTCTCAATTGCAAGGTTTTAAACTGTTGTTCTAGTCACGGTTAAGTCGTGTTCCTTGATGTTGTGGAAGTTGCGGATGATACAGAACCTGGGTTGTGGAACCCTTGGTTGTGGACTGTTTTTCAGACAATACCTGGGTTAAGTGCATAGAAATAAAGATTACGATCATGATGGTGTTTTTAGTGCTGAATATTGAGTGTGATTTGGAAAGGGAAACAACCTCTCGGGCCTTTCCACCGAATTATAAGTGCATAAAGTCAAACTGAGCATTGCCTGTACCAGCTTGTGCATCTGAGAGTTATTTTTTTTTTCTCAAGTTTTGTATCTATTTCTTTGTATCTGATAAAATGGACTTAGATTCCCTCTCCTTCCTTGTAGACCTTTGCTGTGCAAATGTTCACAAACAGCAGGGGAGGTCACCTTCTGTTATTGTAATAGGAGGTGGCATGGCTGGGATTGCTGCTGCACGTGCGCTTCATGATGCCTCATTTCAGGTATTCAGGCAAATAATTTTTTTGGCTATCTTTCACATAAATTTTTTAGTTTATTGGTTTTGCATGCTACTCTAATCCACAATTATTGATACTTTATCCAAGTTGTGCTTGCGGCTACCTACATGGCTGCAATGATCCATATCTGTGAGATTGCAAGTAATATATACTGATTGAATAATAAATACTATTAAAAATGAATTCTTCTGTGTTGAACCTCGTTCTGTATCCCCCAGAAGTTTAAAGTTAATTGCAATCTATTTCTTTCACTGGAAAAAAAAATGTTGAACTGTTCTATTATGGTGTTTGTTATGTTCTGGCTCAATTTAGGGACGCTGTCTAGGTAAGGTTGTTTACATGAAAACATTTTATAATAGCTGGGAAACTATCCTGGGTGAAAATTAAAAACTCCAGGAAGTGACAAAAACAAGCGAGCATATATTTAGCAAATGAAGAGAGGCAATCTCTCCTTTAATTTTTTAATTTCCTCTCTTGATCATACATACTTTTTTACTTGTTATACTTTTCTATCAGGTGGTTCTTTTAGAATCTAGGGAAAGACTTGGTGGCCGAATTCACACTGATTACTCATTTGGCTTTCCTGTTGACCTGGGTGCATCATGGTAATACTTACACTCTTTGTTCTCCTTTTTCTTTTCATACATTAACAAGAATGTGGCATTTCTCCCTTTACTATTATTAAAAGTGGCAGACAATGATTCAGGTTGCATGGAGTTTGCAAGGAGAATCCACTGGCTCCATTGATTGGGAAGCTGGGACTACCTCTTTACCGTACAAGCGAAGATAATTCTGTCCTTTATGACCATGATTTGGAAAGGTAAAGAGTGTATCTTTTTTATATTTAAATGATAAGATATCTATTTCTGCTGTGTACTTCCATGATTAATTGACTACTTTAGAGTATGCTTCAATTTAATCTCTGCTTATACTGAATAATATACATTGTTGAATACAATCGACTTCTTGCAGCTATGCACTTTTTGATATGGATGGGAATCAAGTTCCCCAGGAGTTGGTAACAAAAATTGGTGAAACATTTGAAGTGATTTTACAAGAGGCAAGTATGTTAATATTTCTAATTATATGGTTTATCTGATATATTGAATTTTCATTATCAAAAAGAGAACTTTTGTGGATTACATTGCTTTTCTGATTCATTCTGTCAATGATTCTTCTTATTATGAGCATCACCTCTTAATATTGACCCTGTCTAATGCAGGCCAACAAAGTAAGAGATGAATTCAGTGAAGACATGTCCATACTTCGTGCACTTAAAATTGTTTTTGAAAGAAAACCAGAATTGAGGTCATTATGGCATATAAAGTCCTTTGATCACTGTTATTTATTTTCTTGAAGCTCAAGTAATATATAATTTAATTTTATCTATTGTATGTAGGTTGGAAGGGCTTTCCCACAAAGTGCTGCAATGGTATTTGTGCAGATTGGAGGGCTGGTTTGCTGCGGATGCTGATGCCATATCGCTGAAATGTTGGGATCAGGTAATTTGACAAAACCCAGTTAGAGATGTTTCGGTTCTGTTATAGGCTTATGCCACTGAAATTTGAATTTGTCGACAAATCATTGATAGGTGGTGGCCTGAAGTGAATGGGAAACTTTTTCTCTTTCAGCTGTCTATTGTAATAATTGTTATATGTGTGTGTGTGTGTGTGTGTTTATAGTTGGAGAATAAAGTGTTGATTGTAAAGTTTCAAACCCACAGTTATGCCTAAAGGTTTGAGTTTGAGGTTACGTTGCAAGCCGTGCCATTTATACTTGTTTTTGTTTAGTATATTAGATATTAGATTAAAGGACGCATTACGAGATGGATCATATTTGATTCTAGTCACTTGTGCCAGTTAACTGTTAATTACCACTCGCATTAACCTTTTTTTGTCTTTGACTTATTCTTCCATTTTTTCTGCCCACAGGAAGTATTGCTACCTGGTGGTCATGGTCTTATGGTCAGGGGTTACCAGCCCGTTATAAATACCCTAGCCAAGGGTCTTGACATTCGCCTTGGACACAGGTATGTATTAATTCAAGTTGGGTTTTGGAAATCTGTGTCCCCAGTTATGTTCCTTAACTAAATTTAATGGCATCGATAATACATCTTCTCAGGGTAACAAAAATAGTTAGGCAATATAATGAAGTAAAGGTGACAGTGGAAAATGGGAAAACATTTGTTGCAGACGCTGCTATTATTGCTGTGCCTCTTGGGGTGCTGAAGTCAAAGGGCATACAATTTGAGCCAAAGCTACCAGACTGGAAAGAAGCTGCCATTTCTGATATTGGAGTTGGGATTGAAAATAAAATAATTTTACACTTTAAAAATGTTTTTTGGCCCAATGTTGAATTCTTAGGAGTAGTTGCAGAGACATCATATGGATGCAGCTACTTTCTTAATCTCCACAAGGCTACAGGTCGCCATGTCCTTGTTTACATGCCTGCTGGGCAGCTGGCCAAAGACATTGAGAAAATGTCTGATGAAGCAGCTGCTAACTTTGCTTTCATGCAGCTCAGAAAGATCCTTCCAGATGCTTCTTCACCGGTAACCATGATAATTCTTATGTTTTATATTACCTTTTGCTATGCAAGAGAAGTAAAAGCTACAATCCATATTTGTTTAGGCGCCAGACCTATTGGTGTTTTTAAGATATAATTTGTTTGAATTATGCAGATTCAGTATCTTGTGTCTCGATGGGGTACAGATATTAATACATTAGGTTCGTATAGCTATGATGCAGTTGGAAAACCACACGATCTGTATGAGAGGCTACGGGTTCCTGTAGATAATTTATTCTTTGCGGGGGAAGCAACAAGTATGCTGTATACGGGGTCTGTGCATGGTGCATTCTCTACTGGTATGATGGCTGCTGAGGACTGCAGAATGCGTGTCCTGGAGCGATATGGGGAGCTAGATTTGTTCCAACCGGTAATGGGAGAGGATGCTTCAGTGATACCACTCCTGATCTCTCGTTTGTAATCTCAGGACCCCCTTCTGCATCGCATCTCTTGTCAAATGTTGTGTTGAACCCTTGATGTGTAAACCTAGACTTTCATAAATCTCATGAATACGCGTCAACATTTAGTTGTAGTTGTAATGCTCACACATTGCTGCTTACTTTACTGTCTCAACGCTCTATTCTTTTTAGGCCTTGTTTTATCGCGGAAGAACTACTTTACATTTTGTTATTTTTGTAGAAATTAATTACGTGATTATCACACTACCCACAAGTAATGTCGAATGTATGGAACTGTGTAGACTTGGTGATGGACGTGATTGAAGTAGAAACTCCAGCTAGTTGTGAAGATTAATTAGTTGATCAAGATTTTTAAAAGAAAATTTCCAAAATTTAAAATTGATATACGAAAATTAATTTAAATTTTTAAAAAACTTTATTTTTTCTTATCTTACGTGTACTTATAAAAAAACAATTTATTTAACTATCAGTGTGCATATTTCAGAGACAAGCAGAACTTTTTCATATTCTAAACCTTGGCCATACTAAACATGAAGGTCACCAAAAGTAAGGAAATAATTGAAAGAAACATTGGCCACCAAAAACAAGTTTTTGTGTCACAGGCCTATGCGTTATTAATTCTTCAATGGCATTATCAAAATAATTAGGATAGGGATGAAAAAAATAGTATTAATCCGATTGGTCGATCCAAATAACAAAATGGATTCATCCAATTGGAAAAAGTAGTATTTTAAATTAAGTCTCACTAATTTTGATTCGATCCATTTAATTGGTTACCAAATAGATTTAAACTAGTTTAGTCTAAATTCGTTTTTAGAAAAAGAATATTATTTATTATTTTAGAAAGATTAAAAATGATACTATTTTATTAAGATATACAGTTTTTTTTTTTTAAAGAGAAACCTATACATGTTAGAATTGATATGTTAAGTCAAGCCATTTTGGGAAAAACATCGAATCAAAATCAATGTTCTAATATTTGTTATCCAAACTAAAGTCAGGTTACAACAAACTCGTGTTTATTTAACATTACTTTCATAAAATCTTGTTGATTCAAGATCAATTCTTGAAACAAAACTGCATGACATAGTTGTGCTGAAAGTGAAATTTAGGTTTTCATTATTGCATATTAGATTCTCAAAATTATGTGAACAGAGATAGATAGAGAGAAGAAAGTCCTCAACAACGTCCCCTTGGGTACTCCTACACTACATTCCTATGCAGCTAAGATGCATTCCTACTACCAAGCCATGAATTAAAAAGATGAATCCCTATGAGTCAGCAACAAGTTGATCCAAGGTGTCGTTTTCTGCGGATCTTTTGATGCGAACAACAGCCTTTTCAACCTAAAAGGAATTCAAATTCGGTTCACAAAATCACAACTTCACATATGACAAACCATAATGTGATGTAATGTAACATATATAAGATGTTAGCAGAGTAAAGTTTTGATTTTGAATACCTCTGCTTGCCAATTTGTTCTTGCAGTCAGAACTATTAGAGTTGCTGTCTGTATAAGAACTCCAAGGATCATTCCCCACCAAATACCCTATGAAAATTACAAATACATTGCATGAAATTTGTTCTTCACAAACTTAACAAGTGAGAGCTGGATAGAATCAGTGACAGAAATGTTCCAAACTTACATCAACTCCTAAAGAAGTTTTAAAGCCAAGAACACATCCAACAGTAAGACCAACAAAATAGTAAGATCCCAAGTTTACATAAGCCACTACTGCTTGCCATCCACTACCAATTGCCACCCCTGAAATATTTCCAAGAAAATTTAACCATAATTGGGATAAACCAAAGTTGGTGCTTGTGCTTGTGTAATTTTTATGGCTTTGTTACCTGAAAGTATTGGTTGAATGCCATTCAGGAAAACAGAAATGGCAAGCAAGGGAGTCAAATGAGACACAGCCTCAATGACTTCAGAGTCAGAAGTGAAAAGTTTGCTCAGAGTAACCCGGAATATCAAAATAATGGAGCAGAAAATCACACTAACGAGGATGCTGGTTCCACTAACTACGAAGACAGAGAATTTTGCTATCCTTGGATGGGATGCTCCTAATTCATTGCTGATTCTGATACTGCAATGATGGATCATTCCATTAGCAAACTTTTGAGAAGGTTTTTGGAATGAAAAAACACATTGTTTTGTTGCTAACCTGGCTGCTGTACTAAGGCCTAACATGAATTGCATATCCCAGTTCAAATAGTTCATACTGAAACCACATTAAGACAGATGTTATGGTTGTTGGAAATAATCAAAGTGCTAGGTCCCACATAGAAGTGAGAAAATGAGAAAATATATATAACTCTTTGGCACAATACAAGAAGAAATATTCCAAGACTATATTTATTGACATACCAAATTGAAATTGAGTCCAGTGAGATTGTGGGATTGGAGAGAAGTCCTGATATAAGCACTAGTCCTTGGCTGTACCATATCTCCAAACTGCATTAAGATACCCTTTTAAGATTAGATTAATAGAACAAATTGATGTAAATAATCATGTGTGTGTGTGTATCTATGCCGAGTAACACTATGTTGAGATAGAAGTTGAAAGATATTTAGAGAATTTATTATGTATAAAATAAGGAATGAAGATTTTAATGCTGAGTGAAAAAATACTTGAGTTTCTTTAACTGAAATCTACACATTTACTAAATAGTTCATACACTAATTTCAAAAGCTACTTTATCAATTTCTTTTTAAGTTTCCTTTGTGACTATTTTGGAGAAACTAGAAAATATAATAAATTTTCATGAATTGAAGAAAATATTTATAAGTTTTTTGTCCTTTTCATTTTTATAGTACAATAAATGTATAAAAGTGAATTACTTAAAAATTAAGTGAAAAGTAAGAATATAAATGATAAAAGAAAGGTAATCAATATAGTCAGTAGAAAAAATATCTTTCAAAAGTTCTTGAGTTACAATGTAACAGATACAGTACTTTAAAAGTTATAGCCACCTCAATCTTGAGTGGTTAGCAATTGTAAATGGTGTATAGAAATCAAGACTCATTTATGTATAAAAGAATTTATGTAAAAAGTAAAAACTGGGGAGAGATTGATATATAGTGATAAAGTCATACATACCATAACATGACAGCAGAAGCAACTGTGAGCTTGAAATAAGGCCAAATTCCTCTGAAGGCTTTTACACTGAAACCAGTCCAAGTTTCCTTGCATAATGGGCTAAATATGATGTAGAAGGCATTCAACAAGACAAGAAGCCACCAAGAAAAACTGAGACAAAGGGCTGCCCCTAGAAGACCATAGTCCAAAACATAGACAACTACCCAAGTGAGAAGAATGTGAACAAGGAACACCCCAATTGACATATATGCAAGAGGATTCACAATGTTCTGAGCTTGAAGGAACCTCTGCATTGGACAGCTTATAGTAAATGCATAGAGTTGGGGAATGAGTCCCCTGGAAAACACTTGGCCTCTCTCTGCTATGCTCTCTGACTGTCCTATGGCTTTCAGAAAATCCCCAGAAAACCAGTACAGAAATGAAAGAATCACTGCTGCTCCAATGTGTAAGATCACTGCTCTTTGCAATATGATGCTCATTGCTCCAAGCTTTTTTGCTCCATATGCTTGTCCACACACAGTTTGCACTGCACTTGCCATTCCCAACTGTTTAAGCAAAATATATGCAATCATCACAAATATTCAATCAATACTAGTATCATACTCTTACTCTGCAATACACTTTGTATAGTTTAAATGTCTTAAAACCACACAAACATCAGTGATGTTAAGTAAAAAGTAAGAAGAAAACATTGATTCTATTCTATTGTTGAGTCAAACTTCTTCTGCTCAGAGAATAATGTCAAAAACATTGCATCTAATTTTGTACCAGTTAAAAATATGTTCAGAAGAGTATGTTAAGTAGTAGTGTCCATACCATAATACCATAAGCAAGACCCTGAATACCAACACTGGCTAGAGATGCCCCAGCAAGTTCTAGAGACCCCAAATGGCCAGTGAACATCAACGTCACAAAACTAAGCATGTAATTGAAAATGGACACAACAATAGAAGACCCAGAGAGGAGCCATAAGAGTCTTGACTCCCACACAACAAGCTTTGACCACCATCTCAATGCAATAGGCCTATGTTCCAAGAACTCTTCAATGGCCTCAGATGACAAATTTTTAATCTGTGTCTGTGAGTCAAGCCCTACTAGCAAGGGTTGGTGCTCCAAAGTGTCACTGAAGTCCACGGAGCCCATGGTTATTGTGTTGCACTACTGTACAAATCACAAACAGTTTGAGTGCATGGAGTGATGCATCACAAATAAGCAGTTATTTATGCATGTGGAAAAGTTATTTGTTCACCAAAGATTATGCAGCTAACCTTCCAACATGTTGTGTTGCAGTTGTGTCCACGTGCTTGCATATGGTATCTATTTATTTGTACATCAAAAAATGGAATCTTTATAATGACAACACGATAAATAATTAGATGTCTCTCTCCAATGTAGTAATAAAACAAAAAAAAAAAAACAATTTTCTACCCTTTTGAAAGATTGGTAGGCTGACACTTGAAAATATGTACAGAAAGTTAACAGAAAATGTGATTTGTTCAAAATGAGAAGAACTGACATTCCGTCATGAAGCAGCTGAAAGTCTTCAATGGACTGTTAGAATCAGAAGAACAGAAAACAAGTAAAAAAGAAAGAAAATGTTAAAAAAATCATTCCATTTTCATCATTTTTTTTCTCTTCAAAATGGTATGAATAAAAGATACTTTTTAGACTTCCTTCTCACCTCCTATAATTAAATGCAAAGTTTCTTTCTACAGCATCATTGCATTATATATATATACATATATATATATATATATATATATATATATATATATATATATACATATATATATATATATATATATATATATTTAATTTACTAACTTTCAAAATAAATATCTTGAGAAATTATATATAATATTTTTAATTTGTTGACAGTAATAAAAACTTTCACTTTAATAATGTACATTTAACGTGGGCTGTGTTTGGAGGGGGTTAAGGTTTTGTCTTTTTCCTTTAAAAGGAAAAGTTAAGTGTATTACAATAATGTTTGTAATGCCAATTAGTGTTAGATGCATGAATATTACATTATCATGTGTTGCCATTGCTTTTACAAAAAATAAATGTTCTGTTAACACTGTGCAAGATATTTGCAGAATTTATTATTTTTATTTATTAACTTACTTCCATCATTTATTTTTATACATTTTAAAACATAATTGTTAACAATAAAACAATATATTCTTTATATTACTTCATTTGATTTTTAATAATAATAAAAATAATATAAAAAAACTTGGGCGATGAAATGACCATTTTACCTTTAATATAAATTAATAAAAACTTAAATTATTTATGGGTCTGAAAATATATTTCAAATTATATAATTTGAAATTATTATTTTTAAAAAATATTTTGTATGGTATAACTTAAAAATATTCTAAATTACACCATCTAAAATGTATTTCAAAAATTAATATATTTTGAATCCTACAGTTCGAAATATACTTCTAAATCTGAGAATATATTTCTTATTTACATGATTCCTGAAGTCAAAGCTCATCTTGAGTTATGTGAACACAATTAAGTTAACAAGATCTTCTAAGAAATGAAACCTAACATTTATATGTTTACTTCTTCCATGAAAGAAAGGATTCTCAGATAGTTGAATAACTATATTATCACACAAAATCATAATATGCTTCTATTCTTTAAAACCTATGGTCTCCAATATTTTCTTGATCTAGATACATCAACATGCACATGATGTTGTAGTTTTGTACTATGCTTATGTTGTAAATAGTGTTATCGCTGGCTGTTTCTTGAAAGACCATGAAATTGCCCCAGATCCTAATGAAAAAACAAATCCAGACATGCTTTTCCAATCATATATTTCTCTGGCAAAATCATTATTTGTATAAGCCACCAATGTTGTGTTTTCTCCTTTCTTGTAAAAAATGTTGAGATCAGTTGTCCCATTTAAGTACCTTAAAATTCTCATGGCTATAAACCAGCGAGTTTCCATGGGATTGGCCATGAATTGGCTAATTAGACTAACTCCATATATTAAGTATGGTCTGGTTGCATTAAGTAAATAAGACTCCCAACCATTTGTTTGAATATAGTAGCATCCATTTTAGGCCATGAATCATTTCTAGACAGCTATGTTTTTGGAACAATTAAATTCTTGAGTGCATTACAATCCATGATGTCAAACTGAGATAAAACCTCCTGAGCATGTTTTCTTTGACACATAAAAATTTCATGTGCATTCTGCAAAGTTTCACCTCCAAGAAAATACCTATCTTTCCAAAATGAGTCTTATATCATGGAGGTTTTAAAGTCATCATACACGATCTCATCATTTCTAGTGTATATTAAATCATTTACATATAGACTCAATCAAAATTTTACCTCTCTCTATTGACTTTGTGAATAATGTATGCTCACAAAAATATCTTTCAAAATCACGTCGCTAGAAATATCCTTCTATTTTGTTGTACCAAGCTCTTGGTTGTTGTACATATATTATTTTCTTAAACTCTCCATAAAGAAATGTGCTTTTCACATCTAGTTGAAATATGACCTAGCCAAACTTACAGCCATTGAAAGTATGACGTGTATGGTTTCCAATTTAGCAATTGGTGAAATAACTTCAATGTAGTCCACCTCATAGTATTGTGCATACCCTTTTTCTATTGGTCTCTTTAAATTTGTCAATTTCTCCATTTTCCTTTGAGTTTAGTTTTGAAAATCCATTGAACTCCAATTGGCTTTACTCCTTTGGGCACATCAATCAATTCCCACGTTTGATTTTTTTCAATTGCCTCCATTTCGTTTACCATTGCATCTATCCACTTTTTGCTTTTTAATCGCTTCTTCAAATGTCACTGATCAATTTTAGTCACTCACATTGCACTTGTAACTGATAAGCTTTCTCTTTCTTCATACTCTGACATCCACACTGGTTTTCTTTCAACTGGAATCTCAAGTCCTGGGATATGAGATTCATTTGTCTCCGATGATATCACTTTTCCTGAAAGTGTTCTCCTTTGGCCGCTTTCTCCTCCTTGCCTTCTGTTTCTAAGAAAATCAAGACGCTTTTGTTTGGACATGATGATGAAACTATTAGTGGGGTGAACAAAAGAATAAGAGAAAACAAAGGTTGCAGGAAGTAATGGCCAAAAACTTGTATTAAGTAGAAACTTAATTGTTATAAAGATTAAATGGGCTTCTAATCTATAACAATATAAGAAAAACAATGTCCACTAAAATGACCAACCACTCTTATTTATCATTTTGACACCTGTCTGTTTCATTTTAAGTTTTTCGTTTTTTTTTTCCGAAATAAATGTGTAAACCTTTTTCTCTTATTCTTTGATGCTTTAATAGTGTGTAAAATTCTTTGAAAACTTTTTTGTTAATTATAAATTTAAACTTTCTCCAATGCAATCTTACACTTTCCAAACAAGACAGAAATGGAATAAAATGTGTAATTAATTTAAATGACTTGCTCTTTTCTATATGAGCCATGAAACCTACAGTCAAAAGAATAAATTATCATCAGATAAAATACTTCATTTAAAGAAAAAACATTAAATTTAATAAATTTAAATTGTTTTATCCAGCAAAACATTGAAGAAAAAAATAATTTAAAATAAAACCATCTAAGGATCATTGTATTTGAATATCCACATAAAATTTCCTGTCCTTACATAAGATAAATCCATTCCGTTCTATGTTTAACATAAGAATCATCAAATTTATAAGATTCATGCTTGCAAGAGGCCAACCAGTTTCACTATAAATATAATGACAAGAAATTTACAAGTTTACAGCTAAAAAGAGAAATTATGTACAACATTTCAGAAACAAGCAGAACGACGACATACAAGCCAAGTTGAAGGCTCTCAAAAATATTGAATCAATTGGCTCGGAAATCCTATTTCAATTCATGTCAAAACTGCTGATAAAATTTTTACTTGTTATATACATCAAATAGCAATTTCTGTTGATCTTTACCCAGCCCAGAGAACCACTTCCTCAGAGTTTCAGCGTTGTCACAAACAGATTTAGAATAAGCTGAAAGATTGATGTTGGCATGAAAAAGGGTTTCAAAATCAAGAGGAAGAAGGCCAAACAGAGCACTGGCAGTGGCAAATTGAAGAGAAAGGTCTGCTTTCATGGAAGAGGCGCGACAAAAATAAGTAAACAAATAACATCTCAAGTTCTTAACACCTTCATCTTCAAATCCACCAACATCAACTCCAGTCCTGAAATTTATAACATTTATCACTTTGTTAAAACACAAACAATAATTATGTGAAAGCACCCTTCTTTGTTAAAGCAAATACGATCAAATAATATTTTAATGTTCAATATCAAGAGAAATCAATTAATTTGTAGCTTAAAGCCTAACATTGTGTATGGACAAGGGATTTTTAAAATTTCAAGAAATTGAAATGCATGCCAATTGAATTCCTTCTGATTGAATTATCTTAGTTTTCTAAATCTTTTGTTTATATAGAGTAATTAAATATCTAGCATTACAATTTCTTTTATTTGGATAAAGTAATTAAAATTTTCTTTTAAGATAAAATTCCATTCAAAAATACTCTCTAAAAATTCCTAAATTTCAATTTTATTTTAATTTCCTATATTACTCCAATGAAATAACAGATTTTACTCCAATGAATTTTAAATTCACCAAATAATGTACATTTACTCTCTTAAATTACTTCATCCAAAACACAATAAGCTGATACCCAGAAAGTGGGATTTAGTGTTCAACAATAAAAAATCATTATTTCGTTTAGACAACTCTAAATTATCTTATTTGTAAGAGGCTCTGTTTAACTTGATAAGCCATGCATATATCCTCTCAATTTCTCACTCTTATGAAACATACATATATCCTCTATTCATACAAAATATGTATCACATTATGCATGAATGATTAGTCACAATAATAATATCAGAGCAAAATTGATCAATTTACCTTCCAAGCTGACCTAGAAGAACAATTATACGAATAGCGAAGTTCTCATCTACACATGAGTCGAGTATATTCAGCAACTGAGGAACAAGTTTCATGTCAGCCCAGTGCCAGCTCTGTATTAGGAAAAGAAACATGAAATCAGGGGGATTGATAATGATGAAATCACCTAAATAATAATATGAGAAGTCGAGAACAGTATAGCTCTCCACCACGCAAAAAATTAGGCCTTGGCAACAAGTCACTTATTTCAGCAAATGATAGTGAATAACATGAGTTACATCACATTCATGAAACATTTTCATGGTCAATTTCACATTGTATAATTCTATTAATTTCAGTATGGCATCAATTCTAAAAGAAGAGATTGTCACTAATTTCAGGAAGGTGAATTTCTCCATAAATTTAGAACTTGATGAAAAAGAATTTATAGATCAAGGGTCAATAATGAGAATAATACCATTTTATTTGCTACCAATTCCACCAGTGAAAGAACATCACTCAGGCAACAACAGTCGACAGTTTTAAGGGTATCAGGTTGAGGTGCAGAAATCAGGCATTTTTCCGAACAGGGCTTGTCAATTGCACATTGAACCGACATGAATCTAGATTCGGACGAATGTACTCGTTTTATCTCTTCCAAGAGCAAGCTTGCAACTGCATCAATGGATTCGGCACCTTCCAAGAATGGGCATTTAGCATCCATACACAATTCAGCATGCAGCTGATTTATTGAAGGAAGACAGGCAGTAGCAACAGATAGGCTCCCATCCTCAAGAAACATAATTAGAGACTTCAAAACAGTCACCATTAAACCAAAATTATTTTTGTTAAAAACCTTCTCTCCACCCAGATAAGAAAAAATATGGAGAATGGTCAACACCATCAGAGAATCCAACTTGCCCGATCGAAGAATATGATAAGAAGCATCACAGATAAATCCAACATAATCAGTTGCAGCACATACTGATGATAATATAATACTTGCTGCCACCAATTGTTCACTTGAAGCTGCATCAGATGATACCTCCTCATTAACACAACTCAGAAAATCAGTGGTTCTCAAATCAGAAGACAGAGTTTCAGCATCTACTCTATTGTTTACTATAACTTTTCCCTCTATAAGAAAATCTTCAATGAGGTGAAGCAGCTCATACAAAGAATAATTCTCTACAAATAGGATTCTTGTCTCTGCATCATTCATAACTGAGGAAAAAGACGTGAACTTCGTCAAATTAAATTCAAGTTTAATGAAGCGCAAATAACATGATATTAATTAATATATTAAAAGATTATTTTAATGTTGATCATAAAATAGATTAGAAAACCTGTGTAAATATGTTCAGAATATGATCGCAAGCACTGGACTGATTTCCCATCCCAGAGTCTCCCAAATGTCTTTGTTGTCGTTGTGGAAAAATTGAACAGCATAAGTGTTAACAGCACTGAAACCCTCTCCCTGAGAAATTAAAAAGTAATAATAAAATTAATATCAACACAACCATTTGTCTACAGTTAAATACTATCATGAACTGATTTTTTTGTCTCAACAAGGAAAGCAAAATAGTGAAACAAAAACTATAGAAGGTGTTCAACAGCATTGACCTCATACTATCAAAAAGAGAACGAGACACTTACTTCTGTGAGAGCTTTTCTTCCATTTTAAGTGCAGTTAATATGTTACTAACCGCCCAGCCTGTTTGAGTAGACAAATTGCACTGAGCTATACAATTTTTTGTAGCAGTAAGTATCCTTGATATGATATTATTGTCCATAACATTTGAAAAGACAACACAAAATTCAGGAAGCTTATTGTTTAAAGATCCAATTCCATCCTCCACCGGAAAAGCAGTCCTTGAATTTTCTGTGGTGAGCACATGTGAATTACAAGTAACTCCACAATCATCATATTTTTGTGCACTAGAAATTAATTCAACATTAATTACATCAGAGGAAGGTGAAATGAACAGGTCTGTTCTTGAACTCAACACGTTCTCTGGAAGAGATTTATATTGAGAGGGAATCATCAAATTATCCTCGTCAAATATTTCATGAAATTCAATTTCAGGAAGGGATGGAGACAAGGGAAAATCCATTGCTTTTCTATAGCATTCTTCACTGAAAGCATTTTCTAATTCTAATAATTTCATATAATTTTCATCAGGCACCTTATCAATATTAATTATGGAATCAAAATTATTTGCAACATCACATATTCTTTCCCCACATGCTTGAGTGGTTTCTAAAGTACGTGGAGGAGGGCAGGAAGTGTGTCTACAGACATTTGCATCATCATAGACCTCACTGTTGGTCTCTGCTATTGTTTTTTTCTCATCACTCTTAATCCAAGGTATCATGTCCACTTTTTCCCTTCGAGATTTCTTTCTCTTCTTGTGGGCCCTTTTATTCTCTTCCTGTACATTATTAGGATTCTGAAGCGCTGCTTTTCTTCCTAAGCATTCACCATGTTTTCTATACAACAAACCATGAAAATCAGCGAGTCTCTCAGAAGACAAATTTGCAATATATTCAACTGTATCATGCATTCTTTTTCTCTTCTTGTGGTGCACATCAATAGATTTATCAGATGGGTTGCACATGTTTTGTTTAGTATTAAAGATCTCCTGAGTCAACTGTCCTGAGGCAATAACCGGAAAAATGCTTGCATCCTGTGAGCCCATCAACTGTCCATCAGAAAAAGATTCTGTACTGGAATTTACAGCAGAACTCTGTAACTTTGTTTGGTTGGATCCTCTAACAAGAGACTCCAATTTAAAACCAATACCTGTGATAGATTCGGAGCAATTTCCACCAGGAGTGAGGCGTGGAGTGCTATTCTTCCTCAATGGATCACTTACATCCACCGTTGTGCAGCAAGGCTCCAGAACCTCACTATCAAATTGGCTACGCATCTCAGACAAATTTTGCTTGCCAATTTGTCTAATGACATTTGAATTCTGCTTGTCTAGTATATTTTCATGCTGCAAAAGTGATATCCAACAAAGATAAAAATAGTTAAGACGGGCATATACAAAAGAAGAAATAGAGTAAAAAAGGGAGCCGACAAAAGAAATTTAAAACAAATACCTAATTATATGAATTCAGACATGTAACCAAGTACCATCCATAACAACTACACAACTATTATCGCTTATATAATATAACAACTCAAATAATTATGTATACTGAAAACCCCCATTTCCCAAAGTTAACCAGTCTGTTAGTGCTACTGTTATATGATCATAAAATCAAAGATTGCAAAATTTAGGGGACAACCAACCAATAAGTTCATAACCAATTGTCCATAACATAAGTAGTCCCACACTTTAATCTGCATATGAGAGTATCCAGTATGAGATCATTGGCTTCAAAAGTGTGCATGATTTCAACCAGTAGATGAGATAAAAATTTGGCAGAAAACAAAAATACTCAAACATTATACATAACCGTAAACAGTTTGTCACTGAAACCAACCTTTGTTTGTTCGCGCCTAGATCCAGCAACAGGTGAAAAGGATGCATCAAGCATATCAACACGATGTAGAAATTGAATGAAATCAATCTTTAGACGGCCTAATTCATTCCGTAAAATGTCATACCGACTTGCTTCTAACTTGTATTTTTGCTTGGTATGCTTTGCTCGTAGCATTTCAAGCTTTAGTTTGTTTTTCAAAAGCTTCATTTTTGTACTTTCAGCTTTAACCTTGTGAGTAGCCATTTCAACAGGCTTTGTCAAGGATGAGAGTTCATGGATCTTCTGTTTGAAATCCTCAATTGTCTTCTTATTCTCTTCTAACTGCTGAGACATCTGATCAGCAAGACATTTCTCTTTCATGAACTTGTTCCAGTTATCCTCAGCAAGTGCCTTCTGCTCCTCCAGTTTAACCATCTCTGCATCTGCACGCCTTTTTTCCTCGTCAACCTTTTGTTTTTCTACCTCTAATATTTCATTTGCTCTTGCCAATGCTGAATCAGCCTTTCTTTTTTCTGCTAATAGTTTGCTCTTATCAGCTTCAAACTTTTTGGTTGCCTCTTTAAACATAGATATCTCAGACACCAACTTTGTTTTTGCGTCATTAACCTGTTTCTCCAATTGTCCAATTTGAGTCCTATACTTCTCCGCCTCAACTCGGGCAATCTCCCCCTTTTCAGCAGCCTTCTTCTTTACTTCTTCTAGTAACTTGCAAGCTGCAGAAGCTTTCTTCTTATCAGAATCAGCCCTTCTCTTCTTCTCCTCTACAAGCTCCTTCAATCTACAGATTTCCTTTTCCATTTCAGCAGTCTTATTTTTCTCTTCTCCAAGTAGCTTGCAAACTTCATTGTCTTTCTTCCTTTCAAAATCATCCCTTCTCTTCTCTGCCTCCATAAACTCCTTCAATTTACCTATTTCCTTTTCCTTTTCAGCAACCTTATTCCTTTCTTCTCCAAGCATCTTGCAAAGTTCATTGTCTTTCTTCCTCGCAGAATCATCCTTTCTCTTCTCTGCCTCGATAAACTCCTTCAATCCACTAATCTCCTTTTCCTTTTCAGCAACCTTATTCTTCTCTTCTCCAAGTAAGTTGCAAACTTCATTGACTTTCTTCCTCTCAGAATCAGCCCTTCTCTCCTTCTCCTCTACAAGCTCCTTCAATCTACAGATTTCCTTTTCCATTTCAGCAATCTTATTTTTCTCTTCTCCAAGTAGCTTGCAAACTTCATTGTCTTTCTTCCTTTCAGAATCGTCCCTTCTCTTCTCTACCTCGATAAACTCCTTCAATTTACCTATTTCCTTTTCCTTTTCAGCAACCTTATTCCTTTCTTCTCCAAGCATCTTGCAAAGTTCATTGTCTTGCTTCCTCGCAGAATCATCCTTTCTCTTCTCTGCCTCAATAAACTCCTTCAATCCACTAATCTCCTTTTCCTTTTCAGCAACCTTATTCTTCTCTTCTTCAAGTAAGTTGCAAACTTCATTGACTTTCTTCCTCTCAGAATCATCCCTTCTCTTCTCTGCCTCAATAAACTCCTTCAATCTACCTATTTCCTTTTCGTTTTCAGCAACCTTATTTGTTTTTTCTTCAAGTAACTTGGAAAGTTCATTTAATTTCTTCCTCTCAGACTCATCCCTTCTCTTCTCTGCCTCGATAAACTCCTTAAATCTACTAATCTCCTTTTCCTTTTCAGAAACCTTATTCTTCTCTTCAGCAGCTTTCTTACTCTCAGAATCAGCCCTTCTCTTCTCCACATCTAAAAGCCCTTTCAACCTACCGATTTCCTTGTCCTTTTCAGCAGCCTTATTCTTTTCATCTTCCAGCAATTTGCAAGCTTCGGCAGCTTTCTTCTTCTCCGAATCAGCCCTTCGCTTTTCCTCCTCTAGCAGCTCCTTCAATCTACCAATTTCCTTTTCCCTATCAGTTTGTAAGATCCCGCTCTCATCCCCACGGCCACTGCACCCCTGCTGTGTTGTGGGAGTATCAATCTGAGGCTCAAAACTGGAAGTTTCACTCCCTAAGGGTACCTTAGCAGGAGTAAATTCCCCCAATTTATCCTCTCTTTCCACTTTGACCCCACATGCTGCAGAGAATAACATCACATCACATTAATACCATATTCAACATTCACTCAAACAAACTAAGCCAATTGCTTATGCATACTAAGCCAATAATAACCAGATAATGCCTGATACCCCAAATCTTAGAAATTTAAAATATTAGTTACCATTGGTACTGCGGGACTGGATTTCCTTTTGCAGAATCTCGACGGCTTGTCGCAGAGCCTTACGCGCTTCTACCCCCTTCAAGTATTTCTCCTTCAACTGCGTATAAAGAGGGAAAGAAAACGTATGGTTAAAATCGAAAGTGTAGCGCTAAAAATTGGACATGCGTTAAAGGAAGAGGTACTACCTTGTAACAACAGGGATTTGTGCAACCAGATTTCAGCGTCTCATCTCGATTCATTGACAATGTCATATTCGCAATGCAGTGAAATGCAATGAACCACGTTAAGAGTCGGTGACGGCGGTGACGGTTGTGACGGTGGTGAAGTAAACCCTAAACCCCATAGCCGAGAGTGTTATACTGCTTCAATATTGAATCTGCAGAGTTGAACTATTCACCCTTATTAATGTGAATTTTTGGGTTTCAATTAAAAATACAAGAAAAAACAAAAAAACAGAGAAATTTACGTTTAAATTTAAATCTTAATAAAGAAAAACAAAAATATTCATTCAGTTTGGGCATTGAACAAAAAATGAATAAAAAAAGCATGTTCAAGAAAATAAATTACAAAATCGATAATTTTAATTCTTCTTTTCTGTTGAACAGGTCTTACTATTTTGTAAGTCTAATAAAATGTGTTTAATATGTTGATTTTAATTTATTTTTTAAAATGTTATCATAATATTAATTTTTGTCATCTATAGAAATTCAACTCACGACTGATCATAAATATCTTTATAATAACTCACTTTATTTTTTTTCAATTAAGTGAATTATTGTCTAATTAATAAATTAGATATTTAAAATTTATCCAATGAAATGGTTGTGACTAAATAAAAAATCATATTTATAATACGATAACAACGAAATTATATTCTTTGTTTGATACTTGTATTGATTATAATGATTAAAAGTTGTGAAAGTTACACCAAATATGATGCATTTGAATAAAATATTAATCGTGCAATTTTGCAGGAAAGGTGAAAAAGAAATATCAAATTTAAACTGAAATAAAATTAAATAATTTTGGGGGATGGAAGATGGTTAAAAAGGAACATTTAAATTCAGAATAGCTTTTATAATTAATTTACTAGAGGATGATTTTTTTTTTTGAGTATGATGTTATGTATATAAAGTAAAATTAAGTATATGATAAGTCATTTCATCTAAATTGTAATTGAAATTGGTAAATAAAAATTTGGTAAAAGATTTCTTATCATTTTTTTGATAATTTTATTTTATATTAATAAATAATTTATCAAAATGAAAAACTTGAATGGTTATTCATATAATACACATGATTCTATGTTTTGTTGGATCTTAGGTTGAGAAGTTTGTGTCGTGAGAGATTCATGTGTAAGCAACCATTGAAGACGAAGGTGTTGCTGTCACTGTCACTGTCACCATTCTCCAACAGCACTCGCTTCTTCTCTTCTGCGGCTTCTTCAACTGCAACCATCACAATCATACCTTCAATCTTGAAACAATGCAACTCCTTAACCCACGCCAAAGTGTGGCATCAGCAGAGCATCGTGCAGGGTCTTCTGCATTTGGTGACGGACCTAATCGGAGCATACATGGCCTGCAATTCCCCTGCCGCCGCCATTCAGCTTCTACAGCGCCTCCCTCCGTCGCCGTCTTCCGTTTTCTGGTGGAACCAACTCATAAGGCGCGCCCTTCATCTCGGAACCCCTCGCCAAGTTTTCGCTCTTTTCCGTCGGATGAAGTCACTGGGGTGGACCCCTGACCACTATACCTTCCCTTTTGTCTTCAAAGCTTGTCCCTTTCTCTCCCTCGGTGCTTCCCTCCATGCTACCGTCGCACGATCTGGCTTTGCCTCCAATGTGTTCGTTTGCAATGCGCTGGTCTCAATGTATGGCAAGTGCGGCGCCGTCACCCACGCACAGCACGTGTTCGATGATTTGTGTCAGCGGGGTGTTCAGGACTTGGTGTCGTGGAATTCTATTGTGTCTGCTTATATGGGGGCGTCCGATTCAAAGACTTCACTTTTGTTGTTTCGTAAAATGACTAGACTGAATTTGATGTCCCCAGACGTGATCAGCCTCGTTAACGTACTTCCTGCTTGTGCTTCCCTGGCTGCCTTGCTGCATGGTAGAGAGGTTCATGGGTTTGCTATCAGAAGCGGGTTGGTGGATGATGTTTTTGTGGGAAATGCTGTGGTTGATATGTATGCTAAGTGTGGGGAGGTGGAGGAGGCCAATAAGGTTTTCCAGAGGATGGTGTTTAAAGATGTTGTTTCTTGGAACGCCATGGTGACTGGGTATTCTCAAGCTGGCAGATTGGAACATGCTCTTTCTTTGTTTGAGAGGATGCGGGAGGAAGACATTGAGCTAGATGTTGTGACATGGACGGCTGTTATCACAGGTTATGCTCAGCGAGGACAGGGTTGTGAAGCTTTGGATGTGTTTAGGCAGATGTGCAGTTGTGGTTCTCGTCCGAATGCGGTCACTCTAGTCTCCTTACTTTCAGCTTGTGCCTCTGTTGGGGCATTGCTCCATGGGAAAGAAACTCATTGTTATGCAATCAAATTTATTCTGGGCTTAGATGGACATGATACTGGGGACGATGATTTGAAGGTGTTTAATGGTCTCATTGACATGTATGCTAAATGCCAAAACACAGAGGTGGCTAGAAAAATGTTTGATTCCGTGTCTTCAAAAGATAGAGATGTGGTTACCTGGACTGTGATGATTGGTGGGTATGCCCAACATGGTGATGCCAATCATGCTCTACAGCTTTTCTCCGAGATGTTTTATGAGTATATAAAGCCTAATGATTTCACTTTATCATGTGGCCTTGTGGCCTGTGCTCGTTTGGCAGCATTGAGGTTTGGAAGGCAAATCCATGCTTATGTGTTGCGCAATTGCTGTGGTTCTGTTATGCTGTTTGTGGCTAATTGTCTTATAGACATGTATTCCAAATGTGGAGATGTGGATACCGCTCAGATGGTTTTTGACAACATGGCACATAGAAATGCTGTCTCTTGGACGTCTTTAATGACTGGATACGGCATGCATGGGCGTGGTGATGATGCTGTCCGGGTTTTTGATGAGATGAGGAAAGTGTCTCTAGTGCCTGACGGCATAACCTTTCTTGTTTTGCTTTATGCTTGTAGTCATTCGGGAATGGTGGATCAGGGTATTGATTTCTTTAATAGAATGAGGAAGGAATTTGGGGTAGAACCTGGACCAGAGCATTATGCTTGCATGGTTGATCTCTGGGGTCGCGCTGGTCGGTTAGGAGAAGCTATGAAGCTCATTGATGAAATGCCAATGGAACCAACCCCAGTAGTGTGGGTGGCCTTGCTCAGTGCCTGTCGGTTACATTCAAATGTGGAAGTTGGGGAACTTGCGGCAAAGCGTTTGTCAGAATTGGAATCAGGGAATGATGGATCATACACGTTGCTTTCAAACATATACGCCAATGCCAGTCGCTGGAAAGACGTAGCTAGGATTAGATATATGATGAAACGAAGTGGAATCAAGAAAAGACCTGGTTGCAGCTGGGTGCAAGGAAGGAAAGGCGTTGCAACCTTTTTTGTGGGAGACAGATCTCACTCACAGTCTCAACAGATATATGAAACACTTGCAGACTTGATTCACCGCATTAAAGCCATTGGGTATGTTCCTCAGACAAGTTTTGCTCTCCATGATGTTGATGATGAAGAAAAGGGTGACCTGCTTTTTGAACATAGTGAGAAGTTGGCTCTTGCCTATGCCGTTCTAACGTTACCACCAGCTGCACCCATTCGAATAACCAAGAATTTACGCATCTGTGGTGATTGCCACACTGCCATAACCTACATATCCAAGATTATTGAAAATGAGATCATACTGAGAGATTCAAGTCGCTTCCATCATTTCAGAAACGGATCCTGCTCATGTAAAGGCTACTGGTGACAACGCAATCAACCCACTCCGTTTTAGTTTATGACATTTTTGCTATGAGAGGTAATTATATTATTTTACTACACTAATGAGAAATGTACAATGATCCGTTATGTAATTAGAATGAAACTATTAGAATCAGTCTAACAGTAGAAAATTTAGTAATTTATATGAATTCTTACATTGTAATTTTATCGTCGCCATTACACACAAAAATCTTTGTATTTCGAGCTTCTTTCCAAGATAAATAACATTAGCCTTTGTGATTTGGATTTTTTGTTTAATACAAGATGTCAGGGTTGTGTATTGAGATGGAAAATTTGATGTAAAGTGAAATATAAGAATATTAAAAAAATCAAAGAAACTAATTTTGTTACAAGATGAATTCAAGAAAGATTGATATAAAGAGAGAAATTAAAATATATAAGGATAAATGTAGAAACACAAAATCAGGAGTGATTTCTGTATTGTAAATGCAATCTGTAAGATTTTCATTCCAATAAATATTGCAACTCATTGTCTGGAATTGATAGTGCGTATATTAACGTGAGAAATAATGGATTTTGTGTTTTTACGGAGGCATTGCCTCTTAAACCCGACCAGCTATCATTATATTGTGTTCCATGAAAAGACTTGTCAGGTGAGTTGAAAAACAAAGAAAACACAAGTAAATGGGGAAAATACAAAAATTAAAATAAATACTCAAACTAAAAAACTATGCGTAGTGAGGTAAAAAAGTACTGCATCTTATATTTGACAACTAAAATAAAATCATTGGAAACGTCCTTTATTACAATAATAAATATCAATGAAATTATTTGGCCATAAGAAATATATTAAAAAATTATTGTTTATCGTTTAGAACTCAAGTTGACGAAAACTTCCCGTTGCCCAGTCTGTCATACGATGGAAATGACTCTGGTGCGGCGTGCGTATACAAGAAAATGGAGCACCAACTAAGCTCCCAAATATGGATTGCAAGAACTAAATAAGAGATGATAATTAATACTTGCTATAAGCAACAAACCATTACAGAAACAAAGTCACCTATTATAATTTACAGTCATTTGCTGTTGATCTATATAAAGACCTTGCAAAATCACTATATCTCAACCATTAATGTGAAGTACAAGATTGCTGGACAAATTCATACACAATAAACTTTGTAGCATAGAATTCTACCACCACAATTTTTCAACTAACATTCCTTACACGGGAGAATGTCCTAGTAGTGAAAAGACTCCATTGATGCCATGCCATTTCTAGAACTTCTCAACTCTTGTTGACTCACATAATTATCACAAGAGTTGCCAGAGGTAGAAAGTTTGTGACCTGGGACAGAAGTAGAAGGACCAACACCTTTCCCAATTTGCACTTCTAGTGGAAATAGTATTTTATGTGCCACACATTGTTCACAACCCCTGCAAAATTATCAAATGTAAATGCTACTGTGCAGAATCAGGAATCAGATAAATCTAAATTGAAGTATTAAACTTTTTAGTCAGGAATCAACTCATTCATTGGCTAAATGTTGATCGAAGTGAAAACATTTCAGTAACAATTTATGCAATTTTCGTTTGCTATAAACAATGTCAAACGTCATACGGATAAGGATCTTCAGGAAGAGTAGAAGAGCCAGAGAGGATAATTTGTATAAAGAAACCTATGCCCTGCTGCCAATGCTACTCCTCCAATTAATGCTTTGCATGATATAAAGAAAGATCACAGATTTGAGTAAGTCGAATATGCAAGACCATCATCAGAGCAGTGTTTCTTTACCAGTAACTATGTGCAACAGCATAAAGTGGACGTAAAAATGTAGATACAGGGACCATCAACATTTTATATTGAAAACTTCACATCAACGAACCTTGAAATATGTGCAAATTTCCATTCATTATCATGAACATCTCTGGCTATTAGTTCTCGAGCAGGAGGCTGCTGTGAGTAATCCTGAGAAACAAATTAAAGAAACATATAACAGACAATATCACTAAGTTAATATGACTTACATAAGGAGGGGAAGACTTTTTCAGAAGCTCTTCGAGGAAAATGCTTTGCATGAGTATCGGTTGGTTGTTTGCCGGGATTGCTCAATTCGGCATGCAGAAACCTTTTGCTCTTGCTACAAAATCAATAATGTCAACATATGCTACAAAAATTAAAAATAAAAATAGATCAAGGTGGCAAATAATAGAAAAGTACAGGACTTAGAGGTTGCAGTCACTTGCACATATACTTCTGCTTCAGCATTAAGATGCATGATTTAAAGGTTCGGAGTGCAAGTCCATAAAAATGTTCCAGATGTAGATTTAATCTGAAGTTCTGAACTATTTATTTTATCCACTGCCACTTATTCAAGCAAACAGATAAGTTGCCGTGGTAAGTTAGAGTAATTAGGAATATGTGCATCTACTTCCCTGTTGGTTGAAGCGGCAACCTGCAAAATCAACATCTACATTTGTCAAATGATTAAAAAAACAAATATAAATGAAATACACGAGAAGCAATCAGTTATTTGGAAATTTTAAATGCAACAATAGTTTAGAAAAGACAACTATTAGGCTGGAATCCCCTCCTCCTCCGCGGGGGAAAAAATATAAACTAAAACTAATCATGAGATGATACACCAGAGTTCTGTCTGTTTGTCACGTTAACTTTTAGCATAGCAACTATACTGGAAGCTCTAAATACCTTTGCAAGTTAGAACTGAGCAGAGGGTCATGAATGATTACTTCCCAAAGATATTATCCATGGGCAGAGTCATGAATGATTACTTTCAAAAGATATTATCTTCAAATCAACAGCTGGTCACCTGGCCCCTTGATGAAGAGAATTCGCAGTTTTGAGTCTTTTCTTGGGTATCTTTTTATCTCTAATACCATCATAGAGTAGTTCGTAAGTGTGATAAGTTATGTGACCCTTTTTCAACAAATCTTCTACAAGAATCTTAGGCGCCGCTACCACCTTTTTATCAGCTTCAAAAATTGTATTTACAGTATTTGGAATGATGCCCTTTTGTAACATACAGTGGATGATACTAACTGCTTCTGGAACCTTGTCCTCTGCACACAGACAATTTAAAACCCGTCCAAATGTTGTCAATGACGGTATAAACCCCTTTTCAATATTTTCCAAAAGAAAATTGTATCCTAGAGAAATATTTCCCATTTTGCAAAAGCCATCTATGATAACCCGATAGGTATAGTTGTCTGGGTCACAGCCATTGCCCTTCATCTTAGAGAAGAGCTTCATGGCCATATTCATGTTGAGTTGTTCAGAAAATGCACTGACTATGATGTTATATGTTGCTGTTGTATGGCAAACATCGTATTGTTTCTCCATCCTTCTAAATAACCTGTAAGCACCATCTAGATCCCCAATCTTACAGAACCCAGTGATCAATGTGCCAAAACTAACAACATCAGGTTTCAAACCCTTGCTTTTCATTTCCCCAAGCAAATCTACAGCTTCAAATACTTTCTTAGCTTTACAAAGGCTCTCTACAATAATGTTATACGTAACTATGTTAGGAGCACATCCCTTCTCCTCCATAGCTTTGAAAATCTCCATTACTTCTTCAGATTTTCCAGCCTTGCAAAGCCCATTCAGCAAAGTGTTGTATGTGATAACATCGGGAGTCATGCCCAGACTCCACATTCTATTTACTACCTCAGTTGCATTGTCTAACTTCATCTGTTTACAATAGCCATCGATCAAAGTATTATAGGTAAATATGTCCGGGAGGCACCCTTTGGCAATAGCATCATCTACAAGATGATTAGCATCAGACACACAACCCATCTTGCACAAGCCATTTATAACTAAATTATAAGTCCATATATTGGGTTGACAACCATTTTCCGACATCTCATTCATCAATTGCAAAGCTGGCAAAATAAGACCCTGCTGAGACAACCCTTTAATCAAGGTATTGTAAACAACAACGCTCGGCCTCAAACCTTTTCCCAGTCCATCCTTAAAGACCGCCATGGCTTGATCAGGATCATCGTCCCGGCAAAACCCATTAATTAGGGAACAATAAGTAAACTCATCAGGTTTAAAACCCCTAAAAATTGCATCCTTCAGTACCCTATTCGCACATTGCACCATCCCCTTCTTGCAGTACCCATCAATAATACTATTATAAGTAAAAGCATCAGGCTCAAATCCATCATTCACCATTTTCCGCAAGTAACCCTCTGCCTCCACAACCCACGAATTCCTACACAGACCACATATCAATATATTATAAGTGACGACATCAAGACTCAATCCCTCCCTCAACACACTATCCAACAACCTAACAGCACGGTCAACAGCCCCTTCCCTACAAAGCCCTTGAACAAAAATATTAAAGGTGAACAAATTAGGACAAACTCCCCTCTTCAAAGCCTTGCCGAGAAGCTGCTCACTTTCAGAAACAAGACCCTTTTTACAAAGCACATGCAAAAGCTTATTAAACGTGACAACATCGGGACACAAACACCGCGCAAGCATTTCATCAAACAGAACACGCGCATGAGCATGGTCACCAGAATCATACAGCCCAGCAACGACAGTGCAGTAGGCGACAGCATTGGAATCACACCCAAGTTCAGGCATGTTACGAAGGAGTCTGAGAGCAGCGTGAGGCCTGGAAGTTCTGCAGAAGGACTTGATCCTTACGGTGTAGGTGTACACATCAGATTCCACCCCTCTGTCCCTCATCCTCATGTACACTTTGTGGGCTTGCTCATGGTAACCGTACTCCACCAGAATGTTCATGATGGCGTTGTAGGAGTGAACGGAGGGGTCGCAGTTGTAGAAGTCCATGCGTTCGAAGGTGTCCACTGCTTCCTGAACCTTCCCCTTCCTACCGTAGTTTTTCATGGCCTCGATGTACGCGCCTTCCAGAAGCGCGTTGTTGACGCACTCTCTCATTTCCGAAAGCACCTTCTCCATCTTCTCGAACTCGCCGTGATGGCCCAGCTTCTGTACCATGCACTTGTACGTTAGCAGCGTGTGCTTGAAGCCAGACTCCTTTTTCGCCGAGTTGAACATTTCCAGCGCTTTCAGAGGGTCCTTTTGGGCTTTCACCACCGCCGCAACGTGCTTCGGAAGCAGTGCACGATTCATCTCAAAATCAAGAAGAAGAAGAAGAAGAAGGGTGCTTCTCACATGGATTCAGGATAATCGATGTTTTCAATGTCTATACAGAGAGAGGGTTTGGTTCTACCATTAAAAGTGGAAAAACTTTATGCCTCTTTGGTTTTCTGTCTATTCTGGCTTTGGCTGTGAGAATGGTACGAGAAAGATGATGAATAAAATATATGGTTTTTAATTGTAAAATAAAAATAATTAATTAAGTTAAAATAAACTTTTGATTAGAGTCAAATCTACTCATAATTAAATTTTTTATAGATAAAATAATTAAGTGCCAGTATTAAAATTACTATTATTACTCTTGAATTATTTTCTAAGTGCTTAAATAGGCTTTAAAGTTTCAGTTTAAAAAACTAAGAAATAAGAAGATATTACATTAAAAGAGGAAAAAGTAAAAAAAAAAACGATAAAAAAGTTTATAATTATTTTGTTCCATGTGATAAAATAAAAAAAATAAATTAATTGAATAATATAATAAGTTATAAAAATACCTTTTATTAAAATTTAACATATATAAGTTTGAATTAAAATTGAAATATGTTTGATTCTAAAGTAATTACTTTATAAAATTAAAAAAATATTATTAAAGTTTAATTTTAATTTCTTTAAATAATTAATTATAAAGCACGTAACAGAATTTCACATATCAATTTTAAAAAGGTTAAAGTATAATAAAATATTTGTAAACAGAAATGAAAACTTTGATCGATACAAAAGTAAAATAATTTTTTTTACCTAATTACAATCTAATAATAATATATTTACAGGCAATACTTGACAACTTTCATTGTAAATAACTAAAATGAAATAATGACCATAAAGACATTTAATTTTTATTTCCAATTTTAGATAAGGATTAAAAACAAGTATTATATGTGTATTGTGATATATTTATTCATATTTCTTACTTTTTTTTATTACTTAGATCAATGAAATTGACATACTTACCTTTTTATACATTTTAAAAATTGGTAGATATACATTAATTTTGTACTCATATTCAATTAAATATTATGTAAATTATGTTTTTCTTTTTAATAAAGTTCAAGTTGTTTTTAAACATTACTTATAATGGACTTAAATATACTCCAATTGGAGGGTAGATTACTTTATATTTATCTGTCTAGTGTATAGTTCCCATTTTCCTTTTTCAATTTTTTTTTAAATTGGTAGGTGGAAAAATATTTGTCCATGATTCGTAATTAATTATTTACATAAATTAAATTTCAATTGTTAAATAATTTTTTAATATTACTTTTAATTTTATTAAGAAAAATACTCCATAATTAATTATCTTTCAATTTTAATTTATACTTATCCTTATTAAATTTTAATAAGTGTATTTTACTCTTTTGTTCTTTTATTCAACTAATTTAATTTTTTTATTATCACATTAATCAAGTTAACCAACTACAAACTTTTATCTACTTTCTTTCACTTTTGAGTCTCTTCTCCTTAATCTTACTAACCTTACTTTCTACACTTTTTCTCTTCCTCTCTTTCCATTTTCACTCCCTTCTCAAACTAAACAATGTGTAAAATGTTACATCAATCCATATATAAGAAACCTGCAATATGCAACAGAAAATTCTGCCGCCATAACTTTTCATCAAAATTCCTTACAAGGAAGAATGTCCTACTATTGAAAAATCCCCCATTGATGCCATGCTATTTCTGGAACTTCCCAACTCTTCTTGGCTCACATAATTATCGCAGGAATTGCCAGATGTAGAAAGTCTGTGACCACATATTGCTCTCAAACTCCCTGTAAAATTGTCAAATGTAAATGTTTCTGCGCAGAATCAGGAATCAGTTAAGTATATAGCTAGAAGGCACTCCTCTTTAGATTATATATATATATATATATATATATATATATATATATATATATATATATATATAATTTCTTTGTTGAACATGACATACTTGTTAGGATAAAATTTCTTTGTTGAACATGGCATGCTTGTTTGTAAAGATAAAAGCAATGAGTTCTTTCAAAGAGAAACTAAGATACTGACAGACAAAAGATAAGGAGATACAGAGGAACTCACAGAGTGGTCCTTCTACCGAGCCCTGATGACTGGGTTGATAGCAACTTTTACTTCCTTTATGTCACGGAGCTAACCTTCATCAGTATAAAATCAAACTAATTGTTGATATAATGGTGTGATGTATTGTTACATGGAAGTCTATGTGCTTCATTGTGGAATGTTGTCTTTGTTTTAATCAAAACACCTCACCTTCAACATCTGTTGGTGCTTCATTCTCCTCTGGAAAATCAAATGTCCCAAACTCAAACTTTTGGTAACAGATTATAAGATTTTTCAGCACTCTGACCAAACACCAACCAGTCAGTTGATTTCTTCTTAAGTGAAAGCTTAGTTAAAAATTTCATTTCTTTCAAAAGTCCAACTAAGAGCCTGTGACTGTTCCTTCTACCGCGCCACTTCCCTTGTCCCTATAATTCAAGCTAGTCCATGGGAACAACCAACCACCAACCCTGAAATTCACCCCCACCAGGAAGTGTTCCTACAAGAAAAACACCAATGCTCAAACCAGTTCACTACAACAAGATCTACTAGCCATAGCACAAACTAGAAACAAAAAACACCACTAACCCAAAACCACTGTTAAATCTAAAAGCTAAGTTTCACAATCATATCAATTCAACCAAGTAATCAGAGAAAGGATAAATAAGTTAAATTCGAATAATCAAAGGACAGACAACAAACAGGTCTAGTTTTTTAAAGCAAAAAATATCATATCAATCAATCTGAGGGGAGATAGTTAGACATGTGACAGGGTGTCATGGAAACAATTGGATACTATTGAAAGAATTGCTTGTAATCAGTACACGCACAAGTGTGTCTCTGTTTATAATGAAAAATACATACGATAATAAGAAACACAATCAATAATTAATGAGAAATATCTGCTAACATATTTTCCTATTTGATGTAAAAAGCAAATCATATCTTTAACATATACCTCTTAACCAGCGGAGGAACCAGCCAACTATCTCTCTTTCTACTGATACTTCATAAAAAGTGAATGTTTATGCTTCAGCTACAGAAAACTTCGATATGTTTGATGAGATAACTCAAAATAGTCTTTCCCCATTCTGCACTTGTGCAAACTCAAAAATGCTGGACTCCCAATTTCCCATGAGAGTAGAAAATGGACCAAAATTAAGAGACATCAGAATGCCAAAAGACAAATCAAATGAGATCAATACTCGATACAATATGTTGGCTTCAAGAAGAAGAAGCTCCAAATTCTACCATGTAATCCTTAGAAAGTCTTGCTCCCCGTGGTATTTTTTTTACAAAATAGTTTATCAGTATTGACCAAGTGATTTCATTGGGAATGAACCCATTATCTACACCTCTATATAAAAGCAGACACGCCTCATTAAACATATCCTCATGACAGTGTCTACTGATAAGTGTGTTATATGTAATATCATCAGGACAAATTCCTTCACCTTGTAACCTATTAAAAATGTTTAGTGCCTCTTGAACATGACCCATCTTACAAAGACCATTGATCAGGCAGTTATAACTGACTATATTTGGCGTCAAACCACGATGAATCATATCCCGAAGAAATTTAAGAGCATCATTTACTTTTCCAGTTTTACACAAGGCACTGATCAAAATATTGCAAGTTATAATGGTTGGAAAAATTCCTTTCCCAAGCATTTCTTCAAACAATCCCAATCCTTTTTCAACTGACCCAGTTTTACAGAGAACTTTAATAAGGCCATTATACGTAATACTGTCTAGAGGACACCCTCTAAATAGCATTTCATCAACAAGCTTAAATGCTTGTTGAACTGAATCTCTCATAAGAAGAGCACTAATCAACGTATTGTACGTTACTGTGTTAGCAATGACACCCTCCAAGAACATGTCATGATACAAACTCAAGGCCTGTTCCATCTTATCATTCATGCACAGTCCATGTATTAAAGAATTAAATGTATAAATGTCAGGTTTACATCCTTTGGTTGACATTTCGCAAAACAGTTGCAAAGCTTCTTTAATCTTCCCATCCTTTGACAGTGCACAGATCAAGCAATTGTACCCTACTGTAGTCAGACTCAGACCCTTGGCAGACATGCTATTCAAAATTTCAGCCACTTCCTCTAATCTGCCTTGCTTGCAGAAACCATTTATCAATATGGTGTACGTGATCACATTGGGCTCAAAGCCTTTTGCTACCACCTCAGATAAAAATTCAAGGGCCGAAACCAAATACCCTTTCTTGCATAGTCCATCTATCATTATGTTAAACGTGTAAGCATCAGGTTCATAACCCGCAGTTACCATGCTATTGTACAGAACATCCTTGGCTTCTTCAAACCTTCCACTAGAAACATATCCATTGATTAATGTATTATAGAGCACAGTGTTGGGACTGGGAATTTTGTTCAGTAAGGTCCTTGCTTCATCAACTTGCCCCATTCTGCACAACCCATGCATTAAATATCCATAAGTGAGAGCATCGGCGCCGAAACCTCGAAGAAGCATTCGATCAAGCAACTTTGCTGCCTCGTGAATCCGACCAGCCCTGCAAAGGCCACGGATGACATCATTGAAGGTCTGAACATCAGGCTCACAGCACATCAGAAACATGTCCTCCAAAAGCCGCATCGCTTCACTCACTCTATTGTTTTCACAAAGAGCATGAATCAGGGTCTGATAAATGACCGAATTTGGAACACACCCGTGCTTCGCCATGTCCCTGAGAAGCGAGCAAGCCGAATCAACTTCATTAACCACACACAAGGCTTTCATGACCAAACCAAAGGTATGCACGGTGGGAGAAACACCTCTACTCAACATGTCATAAAAAACATTAGGTGCCACCCTAGGACAATTCCCATCAACAAGAATCTGCAACACAACATTATAGGACTTAAAAGTGGGGTCACAGGAATAAACACCCCACATGTCCAACAAAAGCCTAGTTGCCTGGCCAGGCAACCCTGCCTTCCCATAATGCTTCATGATCAAAATAAAGAGTGATTCCTTAAACACAACTCCTTCATCTTTCATTTGCTTCAACAAGTTTTCAACAATTTTGAAGTCCCCAACAGCCCCAAGCTTATCAATTAAGAGATAGTAGGCATCAAAGGTGTGGCAATACCCCTTTTGGGCACCAGCCCTTTGAAACAGCTCCATTGAAGTGGGAATGTCAAGAGGAAGCACCAGCAATTTACAAAGCTGAAAAGGGCTAATTGGGGCGAGTGACCTTCTAAGCTGTTTGAGGTCAAAGGGTTTGAGCAATCTCTCCCATTCTGTCTCAGCATCACTACTCTCACATTCATTATCATTCAAATTGCTGCCCGGGGCAGTTGTGCAAAGTGGGAAAAAAGGGATTTTGAAGCGAATTAGCGTGACCCTACTCACATTGGTTGGGGATTTGAATGTTTTCAACATGAAGGTGAGAGATTGAAGGGAAGAAACTAACCCCAATGGAGCCACCGCGACGTATAACGATTCTGATGATGCAGCGTTTGTTACGAATCACGGTGAGAGAGATACCGAGAGACAGGGTTTAGTTCCACGTTTAGAAGCAGAAAACGTAACCCTCGCGAATTCAAAAGTTTTTTTCTTTTTTTTATCAATTTGTTTTGAAATTTACAATCGATTACATATATTATATTACTCATTTTTTTTAAAATTATTCATATGAACACAAAAACTAAAATTAAATTTAGGCATAAATTATAAAAAGTAAACAAAAAATAATTGATTTAGAAAATCAATTACATAGGTAAAGATAAAAAAATATGTTGATTTAAGATAGTTGACAAAGAAAACTATAGTTAAAATAATTTTATAAAAATAATTATAAATAAAGTAATTTTAAAATTAAAATTAGTTATTTTATTAGAATAGAAAGTAAAATTAATTGATTAATGTATAAGATTGAGATCAAACATGTGATTATATTAAAATATGAATAACTTCTAAATATGCATTTACTAGCTAATAATTCCTAAAAGCATTTTTTTATTTTTTAAATAATTCTTAATTTTTTATCAAAATAAAAAATTCACATTATAACATAAAAAACTTCTTATATATTTTATTCTTCCAAATATATACTATTAATTTTTTAACAAGCATGAGAAGCTCAGTTTTCTACTTGACGACTTTCTTGTGACTGAAATCCTCTAAAACCATAACCATATCCTTAAAATCGAGTTATCACCCATTCGCTCAAATAAATAGTATTGTGAATTAAAAATTATATTTTCTGAAAAACGTAATCATAGGAAAAAATTAGAATCCATTTTACTTTAAAAAAGTGAATAGAGGGTATAATACACTTAAACAATATTTAAATATTACTTGTAAAAGGAAAAATAAAAAAATTAAAAAACTCCCACAAACAAACATCTAACCGTAAGTTTTACTTTTCAACTAGAAAACATATTGCAGTTAAAATCAACCTTTTACGATAAGCATTGCAAATTATTAGTTAACTTAACTTCAACTGCAAAACCTACGACGAATTGTATCCGACAACTCCAAAAAAAATCATTTTAAATGTTCTTGATTGCATCAATTAATATTGCTTCAATGAAAATATTTCTTCATCAAAATAATTTATCAGAAAATTTTGAAACTCACTTCACAAAATGTTGTCAGAATGTAAAATGAGTGGAAATGACACTATTTCGATTGCAATAACTAAATTAATACTTGCTATAAGCAACTAACCATTACAGAAACAAGGTCACCTATTATAATTTACAGTCATTTGCTGTTGATCTATATAAAAGACCTTGCAAAATCACTACATCTCAACCATTAATGTGAAGTATAAGAATGCTGGACCAATCCATACATAAGAAACTCTGTAACATAGAATTCTGCCACCATAATTTTTGAACTAACATTTCTTACACGGGAGAATGTGCTAGTAGTGAAAAGACCCCATTGATGCCATGCCATTTCTGGAACTTCTCAACTCCTGTTGACTTGCATAATTATCACAAGAGTTGCCAGAGGTAGAAAGTTTGTGACCTGGGGCAGAAGTAGAAGGACTACCACCTTTGCCCATTTGCTGCACTTCTAGTGGAGATAGGATTTTTATGTACCACACATTGTTCACAAACTCCCTGCAAAATTATCAAATGTAAATGTTTCTGTGCAGAATCAGGAATCAACTAAGTCTAAAAATGAAGTGCTTAAGTATTCAACTTTTAATCAACACATTTCTTCTAACGTCCTGCTATTAGGGATTACATGCAAGTAACGAAACACGAATACAATTGTAGTAGTCTCAGAGCATAAACCATGTCCTCAAAGTTAATGATAATAAAAAATTATTACAAGGAACAAGAAAAAATACAGAAAAAGATTATTCAGATCCACAAAAATTAACTTTGCTAATCGTCAACATGTTGAAGTGTCAAATACACAAGAAACATCGCTAACTATACCTATAGCACCTACGGCATTAGCATCAATGAAGGACGTAGCAATTCATAAGATAATATACTATAACTTGAACATAAGTAACAACTGGCATAAAGCAACTTACTGCCAAGGATCATCACCAAGAAGAAGAACATCATTCTCCCGGTCAACAAATACAAGCTGCCAGCCTGATCTCTGAGTCTTAGGGTCCCCTAGTTGGCCTTCAAGGCCAAACATGCGAGCAAGCTCACTACGCAGCTCGTCATAGCTGCTGAACTTAGAAATGTCCAGTGACCTGCCAAAGGACCCTGACTTGTGAACCTGTAAGTTACACCGCATCCACCATAAATAAATTTAGAGTAATATTAGTCCTTGCCAATTGATAACATCCACATACTAATTGTAGAAAATAGAAGTCTTAAAAAACAAGAGGAAACAAAAATAAAAATAGAGCTGCAATATGAAACATTTCTAACAAAACCACAGACTACTGTTTGCATATATAGGGTCCCAATATCACTGTAGAGTAGATCCAATTCAACATTGATCATAAATACATTATATAAATATATTTAACTTGTAATTTGAACCAATACTTCAACTGATAAACTGTTGCTTAATTTTGGTAAATTATAATAAAAAATGGCTGCATATAAAATATATAAACGAAGGCATACCATCTACAAACAAAAAATACATTAGCTATTACCTTAACAAAGGTTCCAGTTGGTGTGTTTGCTTGGTCTACATTTTCAGAAGACTGCAAGAAGCCTGATTCATCCACACAACTTGAAGTTGTCATGTTTGAACTTAAGGGAAAATCAGTGCCTGTGGTACCACCACAATTTGAAGCAGAAAATGGCAATGATAATGCATCATTCACATTGCCCATATTTCTCAGGTTTGACATGCCATTTTGCAGCATAAGAGAAGAGGGATCAATGTTAATCCCAAATAATAGATTGCTCTGAGGATCAGCAGCACCATGGTATGCAGAATGTTCTCTTCCAGGAAAGGGAGGCAAAGCAGCAAGCTCAGACACATTTGATTGTGATGTTCCCAAGTTTTCCACCTGAGGCAACACGCACTGAGCAGCAGCAGAGGGAAGCTGAGGTTCAACTGTCATTTGCTTGGGTAGGATGGATGAAGATATAACGGAATTGGATCCACTCAAGTTAAGTAACTGGGATGCTCCATCCTGGGAGAACGTTCCAAGTAGACTCTGGATAGGGGAAACATCAGAACCAGATATATGATTCCTGATAGGTTCAAGAAAACTCTGCTGCTGGCAATGCGTAGCAAGAGCTTGCATGGGAGGAGATTGAGACTGGGTACCTGATGCAAAATTAGACAAGGGAGATATGACATTTGGTAACTGCTGCTGAACAGGCAAATTTTTAAGTTGCTGCTGCTGTTGCCGCTGATCACCATATGGATGGTAGCGATGCAACTGCTGTTGCAGAAGTTGTGACTGAGCAGGCACTTGGTTTTCTTGAAAATTCTGTAGAAGGGTGCTTTGAGGCTGAGACTGTGGTAATACTTGCCTCTGTACCTCAGAGGTATGAGCACTGGGAACATTTGCAGTCTGCTGAAACTGCAACAGAGATTGGGAAGATTTTGAAGGATCCATTGTCCTCATTTCCTGGAATGCAGAAGAAGCCATTGCTTGGTATAACTCTGGTTGGAGACCTGGCATAGAAGAGTCCAGTTTAGGTTGCATCCATGGTGTAACACCAAGCCCCTGGAAATTTAAAGATTGCATTCCTTGATCCCCAAGTCCACCTTGGAGCCACATGAACGGAGAACCAATGCCCATGTCTCCATCTTTGAGACCTGACTTACACAAATGGAAGACAGAAATAAATTAAAATGAAGATGCTGTGTACATCACAAGACAATAAGATAAAGCATATAGGCAACAGACCCCTGAGAATTACATGAGACAAATTTTATTAACAGAACCACCACATACCATACAAAGAAGGTAGGCCCGTTGGCCAAGGACGCCTCAACCTTAAGGGGAATGGAGATGGATACATGGGGAATGTAGTCAAAGGTTCAATCTCCCACAAGGAAACTCTTGGTTGCCTCTCCCCTGCGGTGGACTCATCCCAGCCAACCTACACCAGTAAACAAAAGTTAAGAAAACAAATTATACTTCATCCGGTTCATCTGTAAACACAATCTCAGATATTTCTATAATAGTGCTAAATTATATCATGACAACAACATATAGTTGCTATATGAATCAAACAATCATGACAAACCTTCACAGAACGCCAGTGTGAATTTGGCCAGCGGACAGGATCTAAATCACTAATACCAGTTATGGTACCCATGTATCTGGACAATAACATGTTACAGTAAGTATAGGTTCAAATGTTTAAGAAAAAAAAACTTAGAAAAGACTGTTGTTCTGAAGAAAAGCAAATATTGTTGTGGCTAATCATTCAAAGCTTTTGTCTTTTGGAAGGATACATGCATATATTGCCACGGCTAATCACTCAACAAAAATTTTGATCTTTATCATATATAGAAGCACATAATAATGCGTCAACAGTCAGGAACAGGAGTGCAGAGCACAGTGTGGCAAGCATCAAATGACATACAGAAAACTACTATTGCAAGAATAATGTCTACAAATCAACAAATCAGTAACATAAAAAGGCAAGATCCGAAATCAAGGAAAGTTAAAGAGAAAAGTGGGCAGTGTTTAATAGGATCAAAAATCCACAGCACATTTGCAACTGACACAATTGTTGAAGTCAAAGTCCCACATAACGGGGTCCAGCTAATAATTTCACTGTTAAAAATGGGGTGGAATCATGTGCAGTTACCTGCAAGGCTGATTGGGAAACTACAGTATTCTGTGAATAGCAGTATATTTGTTCTTTATTCATTACACAGGAGACTGCACACGATCGTAGATGAACCACAAAAAAAGAACATAAATAAAATCGGGAAAGTAAAATTTTAGGCTAAATTACATCATTGGATTCTTATACTTCCTGAGAGAATTCAGATATCCCCTATAGTTTGAAAAAAATAGTCCCGTAATCCACCACCCTACCATTAGAGGGTTATATGAACCATTTTAAAAATTAAACTTTAATTTCAAACTATCAGAGAAAATTTTGAATTTGTCCATAAAGTACATGGACCCAAGAAGTAATTTAGCCAAATAAACTCTCTCGCTTAAGTAGAAAGACAAAAACATAATGTGAACACTATTTTTCACACCGGAGAGGGGAAAATATAAGACAAGAAATACCTACCGACGAACACTTGATTCTTCCGTCTCAAACAGCATCCTAAATCGCATGCCAACAGAAACTCGTGTATGATATACTGCTTTAACATACTTGGCCAAAGGAATGACAAACTCAGATGGGCTTGCCCTATTAACAAAAGAAAAGCAAGTTCAGTATGATTTTTAGGGTAATAATTCTTATCATTTGAATTAAAGTTACATACCTAGGATTATAGAATATAGTAAAGCGGCTGTTTGTAGCAGCTGCGTGAGCTGCAGCAGCAAGAAGACCAATGTGCATGCTATCACTTGACAGAACTGATGACGGCATGATAGTCTGTGGACGATTCGCTCGCCGTATGCCCAAGAGTAATTGATTTTTTTCATTCCTGATAAAAAGTACAGGAAGAATGGTTACAATAATATCTTAATAATTCCTTGTAATAGATTTTGGTCATGTACCCATGATCTATATAAATGCAACTACTGGTGATATTGTTCTACGAGCAGGCTAACAAGATAAACAAATTTACCAGATTATAAAGCTCCCAAAGACGGACATAATTTTAAAATAATGAGGAAAGAATACAAATAAGCATGATTTCTAGTCTAATCTCTCTAATAATTTCCTTTCAGTTTAGAATACATCTATAACTAAAACTGTATTCAAGATGGAGGGAGAGAAGACAAGACGAACCTCCAATTGGATCAGTCATTGGAAATATTAGAATTATACTTACCAGATGAAAAGGACTGAATCACCCGCAACAAGTCTCTTGGCACTGACAAAGACACTCCAACCAGTAGTAAGAAGATGTCGTTTGGGCTGACCTGAAAGTGAAGATATAAAGTAGTTAGAAGTGAAAACATTTAAGAAACAATTTAAGTAATGTTTATGAGCTAATCTTGCCTTGGTTTCACATACACAATTGTCAATTTTGACAAGGAAAAGGATGTTCAGGAGAAGTGGAAGAGCCAGAGAAGATAAGTTGTATATGATCAAGGACTATACACTCAACATTTATAATGATCCTTAACAAACAAAGCCTTCATACTGTTCTTGATAAATACAAAATTAGACTGACCAAGGTTGAGTTAAATTTTAATATTACAAAAAGCAATGTTATTTACAAGTTGTAATGCTAAGCTTAAGACAAGAAACAAATTGGACCAGCAAGCCAAGCAGCCAACCAAATAAGGATGGAATGAGTATGCAATACGACAGAAATAGAAATAGTACAGCTAATTTAGTCATATCATATGCAAATAGATTACTCCTTAGAAACCTATGTCCTGCTTCCAATGCTACTCAAACTATGTTTTTCATAATAAAAAGTAAGATCGCAGATTTGAGTACATTGAATATGCAAGTACATAAGAGCTGTTTACTACCAGTAGTGGAACAGCATAAAGTGGACAGAAAAAAGTAGATCTGGAGACCACATAATTTTATACCAAAAGCTTAAAAAAGTAAACCTCGAAATATGTGTCTAAACTTCCATTCATTATCATGAAGATCTCTGGCAATTAGTTCTTGAGCAGGAGGCTGCTGTGAGTAATCCTGTTCAAGAAACATGATAGTCAGATCAAGAACTGACAAACTAACTACTGAGAATCAAGTATATCACAAAGTTAATATGACTTACAAGAGGAGGGAAGACTTTTTCAGCTGCTCTTCGAGGAACAGAAAATCCTCCATGAGTGCTGGTATCACTTGCAGTTAATGTTTTGCAGAAGTAGTTGGTTGGTTGCTTGCTAGGAGTGCCCAATTCAGCAGGCATAAGATACACCTCCTTTTGCTCTTGCTACAAAATTAATAATGTCAAGATTTGCTATCAAAATATACATACAAAAAAAAAAAGGTAGAAAATAAGAGAAAAGTACTGGACTTAGAGGTTGCAGAGTCATTTGTGCATATACTTCATCTGTTTCAGCATCCGCCTGCAAGATGCATGCTTAAAAGGTTCAGAGTGCAAGCCGATAAATATGCATTCTGAAGTATATTTAACCTGAAGTTCAGAACTATAAATGTTATCCTTACATGCATCGTTACATTGTGAAGCTGACAGATAAGTTGCGGTGGCAAGTTAGGGTAATTAGGAATATGTGCATCTACTTCCCTATTGGTTGAAGCAGCAACCTGTTATATCAACATCTATATTTGTCAAATGACTAAAGAAACAGATATAAATGAAATACATGAACGGCAATCAGTTTTTTGGAAATTTTAAATGCAACAATAGTTTAGAAAAGACAACCTTTTGGCTGGAACCCCTTCCACCTCAGGAAAAAATATAAACTGAAATTAATCATGATGGTACACCAAAGATTTCTCTATCTGTCGGTCACTCATTTTTAGCATAGCAATTATAGAAGAGATTCATACCATAATATTCAGGATAACCAACGTTCAGACTATTCCAGAACTGAAACCATAAATTCAACAAAGCGTTGTTCATTTCAAGAATAAAGAAATATAACATATGTTACGAGGGACTTTGCTTATAAGCTAGAGTGGTAGAAACAACTGAAAGCATGAAATCAAAGGATTAATGAAGGATCTTTTTATTTTCTCATCACTGAATTAGCCCGTCCTCCTCCTTCCAGGCACAATGACTTAAACACTAATCCGTGAAGTCTGATAACATGTAATTCACAGCTTACAGCACTTCATACTTTCACAGTATTACTGAAAAGTTGAGTCCCCAGTCCTATCAGATCAAATACCAATTTTATCTTATTTTAATGTCACAAGCTTGAACCGGCACAAACATAACTGATTTTACCATTCATACACAATAAACAATAAGTTGAAGTCTACTCCACTGACCTCAGAAGATAGATGAAATATTACAACTGCCCTGCTCACTGAGATAGTAAGGACATACTAAGTGAGGTTCTAATTTTCTATACAACTTTATGTACTTTACACGAGCAAAGCAGCTTCACCAAATATTCACAAAATGTAAAATATTGAAGGATAGTTCAATAAATCCAACAAACAGATAGAAGCAGCATTACTGACCTGCTCACTGTGACCTTGGGGAAAGTAGACTACACGACTTCCAACAGGAGGCAGAGAAACCAGAGGGCCAGCACATGCATGCCAAAGCTCAGAATTCAAACATTTTTTCTCCCCTGCAATATCAGGCTAACATGATTACACATGAAGTAAATCATTTCACACGAGTCAGAAAGGACCTATAGTCCAGTCTACAAGTGGCATGTCAGTAATCAACACATTAAGTCCACTGCATATTTACCAAAAAAAAAAAAAAAAAAAACCACAATCCAAACTCCAACCGCACAAACAAACAGGCAAACAGAATAACCACACATAAATAGTAACAAAACACAACCTTGTCACCTCAAACTTAAAATCATAAACTGCACACACCAGCAGACTAAGCACCACCGACACTTAAGAGTCGAAACAAATAAACACAAATCAAATCGACATGACACTAAGAAGTTGACCCTGACCTGTACATAAATATTAAAAACAAACAAAAACAGACCACGGCAACTTGTTAAACCTCACTCGATGCCATGTAATAATGACAAACAAAACCTACAAGTAGTGTACTTCTAGTGCATCCCTGTCCTCTCCCTCCAAACCCATGCAAAGACAAAAAGAACCACCCACACAAAAAACACAAAACAAACGTCAAGACAAGAGAAATTCTCAAAAAGTGGTGGACAGCGCAGAACACATACAAAGCAATTTGCACAAAAACGAAAGAATTAAAGAAGCTACCACTACCTTCTTCTTCCCCCGGTTGATTAAATCCAGAAGAAGAAAGCTTCATGCTTGGAGCTATAACAACAGGTGAGGTTCCGAAAACTACTAAAAACCCAAGCACCCCAAGTTGAACAAAATCATCATTATTGTTGTTATTATTATGCACGCAAATTTTGCATGTCCCTGTGAATAAAAAATGGTCCTAAGTCATAGTCCACCCACCCACCCACCAAAAATTAACAGCACCCACAGAACCCCATCACCCGAAGCCACTTCCAATGCAACACCCGAACCTCCTGGTTCTCATAACACGCCCAAATCCAACCCTAATTTGGAAGCTGAAGCTGAAACCCTAGCTTGGCAGATCTCACAAAAAGGAATGTGAACAGTGGAATTAGAGAGAGTGAAGGAGAGAGGCGAGTGAAGTGAGAGTGACATTCATGTGGATTTCAGTAGAAGAAGCAGAGAATGCGATTTGTGTGTGTGAGAGAGAGAGAGAGAGAAAGAGAAAGAGAAACGAGTAATGGCTATGTTGTTACTCAACAACAATAATGCACAGTGACTGGTAATAATTGATCCATGGCTACTATACGAAATGGTAACGACGACGGAAAATACGGAACTTTTCTACGATACGTAGATAGATACTCATTGGATACTACTATCAACCCAGAACTTCCCAAATTTGGTTTTACTTGCAGTTGCCAACACCAACTTCTGTTTTTTACTACCAAAACATGCTTCATTAATTTTTATATTGTTCAGAATTTTTTTAATAAATATTTTTCTTTAATATTATAAAGAAATGTCAGAAGATTATGTTAAACAAATGTTTTAAACTTGAAACGTTTATTAAAATCATGGTTAAATATATTTTGTATCTTAAATTTCCAGTGAATTTTTGAATTAATTTATTTTTAAAATTTTAAACTAGTTTAATTTTTATTTTTTGAAATATGTGTATTTAATCTTTTTTAATTAAATTTTGTTAAGTTTATTGTGTTTTATAATAATATTTGACTTAATATTAAAATAAAAATGTGTCAAATGGTATAAACAACTCAAATACAATCCTGAAATGTGTGTACGAAATATCAAATAAATCTAACAAAATTTGATTAAAAAAACTAAATTCACATATTTCGAAAAATGAGAAATCAAATTGTCAAATTAGTATAAAGTTTCAAAATAGACTAATTTCAAAATTTACTGAAAATTAAGACAAAAAACATATTTATTCTTAAAATTAGATAAAATCTGAATCTTGAAAAAAAAACTTTTGAGAAGTAGTATAATATTTTCAAAACAAAAGTATTATGAGGTTTTGCAAAAGGATAGTCTCGTGATTAAAAAAGTTAAAAATATTTATGTTTTCATGAATTTCAATTTTTTTCTGTGTATTTTTGTAATTTTTATTTTTTTGTTATTATCAATGTTATCAAATGTACTATTCTTTTTCTTACAATTTTTATTCACGGTTGAATATTTTTACTGTCTCTCACTGATTTTGAGTTCTAATAAAAAAATCAGTGTATTTGGCAGAAAAATATAACTAAAAGTTCAGTGTTTTATAAATGGAAGTGAAAAATCATTCAAATTCAATCATAGTGACTTGTACAACTCAGCAATTATGTATTTTTTCTACATAAAATTTGCAAATATGGTTATCTTATTATATTCAATTATGTCTATATATTCATTAATACTTATTTAGCATTTTCTTTTGGAAATAAAGCTTTAAATGAAGATAAACAGTTTTTGTTAATTACAACATTCCTTCAATTTCATCTTCAAAATATTTATAGCACCTTAGTTTTTAAATAGAAAACCAAATCAATAAATGGCATTTCAACAAAGAGAGAAGGACAAAGTTAAGAAACTGAAATCTACTTAAGATTAAATTAAACACACACACACACACACACACACATATATATATATATATATATATATATATATATATATATATATATATATATATATACACACATTTATGTGTCAAGAAAAAACTAGGACTCGAATTAAATTTAATTGTTTAAAAAAATTAAAACATTGAATGTAACACATTAAAAATTAAAAATAGTATGTTAACTGTGTTATTAACATAAAAACACATTAAAAATTGTTGGCCTGTTATTAACATGAATGTAACACAATTAAAAATTAAAAATAGTGCGTTAATGAAAACACATAACATTTCACAAATTTATCTTCCATATCTCATATACTTTAAAATCCGACCACCCCTTATTGTAATTGAGGAAGTAGAGAAGATCTTTATCTGATCAAATTTTTAAATAAACTAAGCTTTTATTTATTTTATATATTCTTTCTTATCTTTTGTATAATTTTGTCATCAATCTTAGTAGATAAATTGAAAAAAAAATTATTTTCTCAATTTGTTTTAACAAATACTAAATTTATATTATGTTTGGATGTTTTATTCTAAATCCCTAAGTTGTGAGTAAGTGACTTTATCACTGGATTTTAGTTTATATGCAAGATTGTGATTAATCGAGAAGTTGTTTGAACTTAAATATTATTGAGTTTGTCTGATAAATTATTATTTAAGATGTAATGAATTAAATACTCTTATCAATTGACTATATTATACAGGTGAATTATAAAATTTCTTTGAATTGAGTTTTGCATATGATGTGTGTTACAATGGTATTAACTACTAATTTTATTTTAAATTAAATTCATTTATTGCAAAAGAAAAAATGTTTCAATTATTTATTTTTATTATTTTTAATGGTATGATATGATAATAGAAGAATGAGTTAAAAATAAATAAATAATAATAATTCAAAATATCATTATAATCGAAACAATCATTCTAAAAACTAACCGGAATGACCAATCGAGTAAATATGGTTATGTTCTAGAATGACAATTCGGTGAAATGATTACACATATTTTAAAATCAAAATAATAAAAGAGAAAATGGGATATTATGTAAAGTTTGGGGGTGCAGAAAGAAAAAGACGTGTGGGATGTCGGAAGAACATCAAATGGTGATATAAATTTGGATTAATAAAGTGGATACATGATTCAAAATTAAATTAAATATTATACATATAAATTAGAAAAGAAAATTAATAACTGAAAATAAATAAATTAACACAAATATAAATTAACAGAACCGTAACTGAAAATAAAATAAACTAAATAAGATACATATAAATTAATAAATGAATTAGTATATCACCATAATAAATTAAATAATAAAAAAGTTAAAAGAAAAGAGAATTAAAATAATATGTGGTCCAATATAAATATAAGATTAATAAAATACGTTAAGATTAATATTAATGTAAGTATAAGTTTATTATGACTAATGCAAAAAGTATTGAATTGTATACTCTCTCTTATCCTGGAGAGTGACACACTACAATTAAAATATTTTCTTTAAAGGTTACAAAATTTTCAATTATTTACTTCGATTTTTTTTCTCAGGAACATTAATTGATTTTTATCTCTTCTTATTCCTTTTTATATCTTACATAAAAGAAAAAATTAAAAATATCTTTTAGTTAAATTTGTTAATAATCAATATACATACACACACATATATATATATATATATATATATATATATATATATATATATTTATTTTTATATTTTTTTAATTATTCTTTTGAATTTGTTTTTTTCTTCTTCTTATTTATTATTATTATTATTATTTTCATTTTACTTTATCATAATCCTTCTTGAAAATTATTTAATTCATATTTGTAATGTTCACGCTCCATTTAGATAAAACACAAAAATATTTTTAAAATATGAATTTAACAAGAAAAGTTAAAACATAATATTTTTCAAGTAAAAGTAGAATAATCTTTTTCATCACCCATATCAATGTTGACCATATAATAACGTAATTTGATCTAACGAATAAACTTTAAAAATAGGTTATTTTACACTCATGCTTATATCAATAAAAAAATTACAAAAATATGTTAATTGATTGTTTAAGAAATTTAAAATGCTTAACGTTTACGGTTTTCTTAAACAACAAATATGAGAAGTTAAAATGCACCATACATGTGATTATACCATATGAATTTGAATGAAATATACAGATAATTTATTTTAACATATATGATGTATCTTCCGGTATATCTAATAAATCTCATATCGATATGAGAGTCGAGATTAAACATATATATATATATATATATATATATATATGTCAAAACGGGTTGGTTCACCACGAGTTCGGTTGAAAATGAGTGAATCTAACTCGGCTCACTTTATGGTGAGCCAGAAATTTTGTAATCCGGCTCAACCTACCATGGGTTGGTGAGTTAAGTGGGTAACCCACATAAAAAATATATATATTTTTTTTAATATTCAAATATTTAAATAAATTTTTAAGTAATCCATGCGATGACAATTATAATAAAATTAAGAATCAATGTCTTGATCATGCTCACAGCCAATATATGATGAATTATTTCTTATAAAATATCCATATAGTCTAAGAAAACATGACTAATATTACACATTTTCTGTCATGTTATTCAACAAAATATAAATAAATATATATATATATATATATATATATATATATATATATTTTTGTCATGCTAATTTATAAAAAAAAATAAATTATAAGAGGGTTGCTTGAATAATTTACTATAAAGATTATAGTTAAAGATTAAAGTATCAACATATATAATTTGACAATCAAATTAATTAAACATTCAAACTATTTAAATATTATTGAGCAACATTATAACATTTAAAAATATGAAATTGTGAACATATATAATAGGAGTAGTAAATAATTATTAAAAAAATTAAAAAAATGTTAGTGGGTTAAGTGAGCCAACTCACCTTCAACCCGGCTCGAACCCGTGGGTTAAGTAAGCCGGGTTGAGTTCAACCCATCTTTGAAAAAATTAAATTTTTCTCAACCCAACCTGATTTGAACCCGTGATGAGCCGAATTGACTCATGACTTGAAACCTATTTTGACATCTCTAAGCATAGATATCATATTACATAAGAGTTGATATTAAACTCAGTTTAAATATTCATTATTTTTTTCCTCTTTGAGACACCTTCTAGAAATAAAACCGTATATATATATAATAAAAAAAATAGAAATCAACTAATTAATTCACTTATTTCTATTAGAATAGGCATGGACCCGCCCTGAGGAACCCCACCACCTATTAGTTTCGATATCTTTGTTTTGCTTTTATGAATGCGTTAGAATTTAGGTTTGCTTCAAGGATTTAATGATAGTTTGGTGATAATAAATTATATTAAAATAATTATATGTCTTCAAAGCAGACACCTAAGAAATATAAAATAAAACGGTTGTGACATCTATTATTTTTCCGATTTTCATTTTTCATCACATTAAATATATATACATAGGGAAAATAAAAGTTTAATCAATAGAAGAACAATCAATATTTTTCATCTCATTTATTTATATATACATTTTAATTAATTAAATTGTAAAGAATATAAAAAATATACGTCATTAATAAAAAGGATTTTTCTCTTTGATATATAATTTTTTTTCAATTTTATTCTTTAAATAATTACTTTTTAAAAGAATTATCCATAATAAAATTATAAAAAGTATTTAATTTCATAATTATTTGTTTATAAAAATAGTTTTATAGAGTTGATAAAGAATTATTCTCTTGATATTTTTATTTTCAATTTTAATCACTTTTTCAAATTCAAATAGCTACCGTAAGAAAAAAAAATCAGTTACACACTAAAAAAAATCCATAATAAACAAATTATTCTCTTAACTATTTTTTTAGTTCTTTACAAATATTTTTATAACAAATATATATATATATATATATA